>ERZ842401.1933-NODE-1933-length-28464-cov-11.773030_pt1 | contig 28464 bp, 29 predicted proteins | sample MGYA00521270_ERZ842401 | MGnify/ENA primary metagenome ERZ842401 (study PRJEB31892, sample SAMEA3878208) | bioreactor metagenome | biome: Moose rumen | place: Sweden | collected 2011-10 | study: EMG produced TPA metagenomics assembly of the PRJEB12797 data set... | reverse complement strand
CGCAGGCGGAACTTCAGGCGGTAGTCTGTTTTTGTTGGAACTCATTCGCCTGTGCACTTTTTGTCTTACTTGTGAATGGATTATAATGCGTTTGCCCTGACCGCTTGCACAAAGTTTGGTTTTGTTCTAATCTGTTTCTTATGGGGAACGATTTAATAACAGAGTTTGTTGAAAAAAAAGTTGTCGATGCAATGGGCGAAATGCTGGCAACCGATGATGTGCAAAAGGTTCGTCAGGATGCCCTTACCGTAGCAAGCGCATTTTTAGGCGGTGGCACCTTCAGCGGCCACAAAGACAACCAAAAAGAATGTGAGCAGCATCTTCTGCAAAGTTTCCAAAAAAATACCATTCTGCTTGTGCAAAAAACATGGGTAGAAAAAGACGACGTTTCCCTCAAGGAACAGGTGCTCTACAAACTTGACCAGTTCTGTTCTTCCATGAAAGACAATCAATGGACAAAAAACTACTCCGCTTTCCGCGAAATCATCACTGACATCGTCTACCTTATGTTTGGTTCCCAGGCAAAAAGCAAGGATTTCAGCGAGTATGCATTACGCATCGACCCCGAATTCGGCATTTTCTGGTGGTATTTTGAGCAACTCCCCGTTACCGTTGACTGGTCAGACCAAAAAAGTTTCTATGTGCTTCTCGTCGGCATGTTCTTTTTAGCAAATTACTAGGAGGGGAAAAGCCTTTCCCCTAGGGTTCAAGCCTTGCTTTCACCCATACCCCTTTCTGCGGGGAAGGACATTAGGCTTTTCACCCCGCAACGCCCCAAAAAACCGCTTGACCCAGCACATTGTTTTTGCGAAAATGTGGGCATGGACATTTCCGAGATTTGTAAAAGTTTACACACAGCGCAAGCCTCTCTTGCGCTTCACACCGCCGCACAGAAAAACCGTGCTCTTACCTGCGTTGCAGACGCAATCAGCAAAAATAAAGCCGCCATCATCGCCGCCAACAAGTCTGACCTAGACGCAGCCCGGACAAAGGGCATGAGCGAGTCCCTGCTAGAAAGGCTTATGCTGGACGAAAAACGCATAGACGGCATTGTAAGCAGCATGGGCGTGGTCATCGCACAGTCTGACCCCATTGGCGAAGTAACCGGCGGCTGGGATACCCCCACCGGGCTTTCCATCAAGCAGGTACGCGTACCTCTGGGACTTGTGGCAATTATTTATGAAAGCCGCCCCAATGTCACTGTGGACGCATTCTGTCTTGCCTACAAAAGCGGAAATGCCATTTTGCTCCGCGGCTCATCTTCCGCCCTCAACTCAAACCGTGCCCTTCTTGCCGCCATACAGCAGGGCTTACAAGCAGCCGGCAAAGACGGTGTTTCAGAAGCGGTTGCCCTTTGCCAGCCCCAGACTGACCACAGCGATGTAGATGCCATTCTCGGTGCAGTCGGACAGATTGACTGCCTGCTTCCCCGTGGCGGTGCAAAACTTATTCAGAATGTCGTGCAAAATGCAAAGGTTCCCGTCATAGAAACAGGGGCTGGCGTGTGCCACCTCTTTATAGACGAAAGCGCAGACCTGGACAAGGCTGCTCGCATTGCAGAAAACGCAAAGATTCAGCGGCCGGGTGCATGCAACGCTATTGAATGTATTCTGGTACACGAAAATGTAGCCGCCCAATTTCTTCCCAAACTGGCGCAACAACTTGCCGGCCGCGTGGAATTGCGCTGTGATAAAACATCGTATGACATACTCACCGCACCGTCACTATCTTCCATACAAGAAATTGCCCCAAAAGACCGTCGTTTTGTCCTTGCAGAAGAAGGCGACTTTGGCTTTGAGTTCTTAGACTTGGTGTGCGCCGTCAAAATCGTGAGCGGCATAGAAGAAGCCATCGCCTACATCAACAGCCACAGTACCCACCACAGCGAAAGCATCTGCACCAACGACCGCAGCCACGCCCGCGCCTTTCAGGCTCAGATTGACAGCGCCTGTGTCTACGTAAACGCCAGCACCCGCTTTACCGATGGTGGTGAATTCGGCTTTGGCGCGGAATTGGGCATCAGCACCCAAAAACTGCACGCCCGCGGTCCCATGGGAATCAAGGCACTCACCACTACAAAATTCCTCATTGACGGTGACGGACAGGTAAGGTAAAGTAAGGCTATGGAAGACAAAAGTACAAACAGTACCATCAAAGAAACTATCGCCGGAGCACGTAAAATCGTCATCAAAATCGGCTCAAATACACTGGCAAAATCAGACGGAACGATAAACAACGACTTTTTGCGCAATCTTTCCGCCTCATGCGCCGCACTTATCAAACAGGGCAAGCAGATTGTCATCGTTTCTTCAGGGGCACAGGTTGGCGGGCTTTCCACCATCAGCGGTTGGGCACGGCGCAAGGATATTCACTACCGTCAGGCCTTGTGCGCCATTGGACAGGTGGAACTGATTGACAAGTGGCGGGAAGCATTCAATGCCCACGGCATCCACATCGGCCAACTGCTCCTCACCAAAGACGATTTTGAAAACGACCACCGCTCCCTGAACATCCGCAACACGCTCTTTACACTGGTAGACGAAGGCGTTGTACCCGTCATCAATGAAAACGACTCTGTTTCAATAGAGGAATTCAGCATCGGTGACAATGACAATTTGAGCGCACAGACGGCAATTCTCTGGAGCGCGGATTTGCTTATTCTGTTCAGCGACATCGACGGCGTATACACTGACAATCCCAAGACAAATCCCAAGGCAAAGATAATTGAAACCGTACACAACGTAGAAGATTTGCGCAAGCAGATTACCATTGGTGCTACCAATTCCTTCGGCACTGGCGGAATCGAAACAAAACTCCAGGCTGCGGAAAAAGCGGCGGGCTTTGGCATTCCCACCATTCTGGCAAACGGCGGCAAGGCAGACATCGTAACCCATCTGGCAGACGGCAGCGAAAAAGCCACCCTCTTTCTTGCTGATGAAGACTGCCTGCGCCGCGTTCTTGGCGGAAAATAAAAAGGAACACGCGTCCATGCGTGCCCCGCCCGCCACTCAGTTTTGTTTGCGGATAGACCGTAGCGATGATCGGCGGCGGTGCTGATTCAGTCTTGCTTCCAGTTGCCACTGGGCATACTCAAGACCGTCGTTTACTGCTTTTTCACCAGAAATGATGGCCTGCATTTCCTTACCCAAAATCGCATAGAAATCAGACCATTCTTCCATAACAGGGCGATACACACCGCCTTCCAAAGCCTTGCAGACAACCTCGTACTGCGGAAACTTTTCAAGAATTTCCTTATCACGTAAACTGGAATAGCGGCAGGGTACACCGCCTTGCATAACAGTAGCTTTCTGTATGTCCTTGTCCATTAAATAGGCAAGCAAGGCAACAGCCAGTTCCTTGTGCAGGCTGTTCTGGGGAACGCCTACCGTCCAAATGCCATAAATATTTGCATTGTGCGGCTCACTCTCATGGCGATAGCGTCCGGTAAGGGCAAGATAATCCATCGAAGAATTGCGGGCAGGTGTATACCAGCCTGGCCAGCCGATTCCCATTGCCGCAGACTTGTTGGCAATGGCTGCAATCAAATCATCCTTTTTTGCAGCGCGTCCAGTCTCTATCAGTTCCATGTAGCCGTATATCGCCTTGCGGAATTCCGGCGTATTCACCGTAGGAAAGTTGTTCTGATCAACTACCCAGCCACCGTAAGAAAGCAGAATGGGCAGAAAATCCACGACAATATTATTCGCCGTGTCACCGCGATACATAAATCCCAGATTGTGGCGTTTTGCATGGAAAGAGCAGATGCTGACAATATCTTCCAGCGAACGGATTTTTTCAGGCGTATAGCCTGCTTCTGCCACCATAATCTTGTTGTAAAGCAAAACCGTTACATTGCCATAATAAGGCGCAAGATACAGCTTATCGTCCTGATAGCAGATGGTTTTTGTTGCGGGAATAATATCATCATCAAGGTCATAGTCAAATTCCTTCAGGTTGGTCAGTATGTTCTTTGCCGTGTATTCCGCCATCCACGAGCCATCCACCATGCACAAGTCATATAGTCCGGACTCATTGGTTGCATCATCGGCAACAAGATGGTGCAAATCATCCTCACTCAGTTCTTCTACCGCACACCATACATTATGCTCCCGCTCAAAGGCAGGCAGACATTTCTTGATGACATCAGCATACACACCCGCACGAAGCGCAAGAGTAAGTTTTGCATCGGGATTTTTTGGACGACTGTTTTTTTGCGAGCAGGAAAAGAATGCCAGTGCAAGGCACAAAAAGACCGCTGTTTTTATCACCTTTCTCATCAGTTTGCTTCTCCTGTCCTAACACGAAAATCTCCGTCCTCATAGCGACGCATGACAGTACGCACTTCGTTCAGGCTCTCTTCAATTTTTTTGTAGGGAATATGCACAAAAATACGCACGATTTCAGAATCAAGTTGGGAACCAGCAGCCCGCTTTAATTCTGCCACCGCCTCATCGTGGGTCATTGTTGCACGGTATGAGCGTTCCATTGTCATGGCGGAATAGGTGTCTGCCACAGCAATCAAGCGGGAAGCCAGCGGAATCTGATCGTTTCTCAAATGATAGTAGCCAGTTCCGTCCACACGTTCATGGTGATACTTTATCCAGTTGGAAATGGTATCAAAGGCGGTTATAGGCTGCAAAAGTTTTACGGCAAGTTCCGGATGACGGCGAATCAAATCCCATTCCTCCGGCTCCAGTTTTCCTGACTTATTGATAATGCTGCGGGGAACTCCCAGCTTGCCCACATCAAGCAAAAGAGAAGCGTATTCCAGATTACGCACGTTGATTTTTAACCGCTGGGTCAGCGGGAGATTGTCATACAAAAGCAGTGTCAGGTTCCGCACATGCAAGGAGTGTCCCTCCAGATTGGGGTCTCCCGCCTCTATCACGCCAAGAATTGTCTCCAGCACCGTCATGGCTCTCCGTTCAGATGTACGCAACTGACCGAATGCCCACTGCAAGAGCAGGGTAACCATAACACTTCCCACAAAAAGCGGAAATCCCAACCCCAGAGACAGGGCTTCTGAGGTACACGCCTTAATGTTCAGGGCAAAAAGTGCCAGCAGTCCAATAAAAAGGAGAATCGAAAAAGCAAAGCGTCCGCCCTCGTTTTTTAAGAGCACATCCCTACAAATAAAAACCCGATAGGCAAAGACACCGATATTCAATGCGAGCAAAAGGATACTGAGTACAAGTATATATTCCGAAAATTCCCATGCGCCCATCATACTATCAGCACCTCCTCACTAAAGTGGACGCGGTTTTTGCCTGCCCGCTTTGATGCGTACAAGGCTTCGTCCGCACGTTTGTATGCGCTGTCCATGTCTTTGTCTGCGCCAGAAAGTTGCGTTACGCCAAAAGATGCGTGAATGCCGTCCAAGCCGTCAAACTTCACTGCATTAAGCGTTTGCAGCATTTCCTGCAAGACCTCAATAACTTCTTCCTTTGTTTTTTTGCCCCGAATCAACGTGATAAATTCATCTCCGCCCAAACGTCCTGCCAGCGAACGGGTCGTCGTCAAATCCCACTCAGAAATACGAATCCTGTCAGGTGTCTCAAGCCCCAGGGTCTTCAGCATGGTTTTTCCCACAATTTGAATCACCTTGTCGCCCATCTGATGCCCCAAACTGTCATTAATCTGCTTAAAGCCGTCCAAGTCCAAGAGGCAGATAACCATGTATTCTTCATCTGCTTTTTTCAGAATCTCCTCGGCAAGAGAGAAAAAACGTCCGCGGTTCAAAAGTGAAGTGAGGGCATCAAAACTTGACTTGATTTCCAGTTCACGCTGCACCTGCAAGTCCTTCTGATAGAGCACAAATTGCTGCATACGGGTGTGCTGGAATGTGTAATGCAGACCAAGGGAAAGCATTGTTACGATGGCAACATTATACGTGTCGTAATAGGCAATGGAAAATGTCTTGTACATAAAGGAGGTCAGCACAAAAAATCCCACGCCAAAAATCGTCATCACAAAGGTACGCACCATGCTTCCAATATAGGAAATTCCAATCACGGCAAGCAATACCAGATACACGGTAGACGGCATATAGGGTTGTGCCACCGATACCAGGATGCCATACGAAAGCAAAATCATCGAACTAAAATACACCATAAGTCCGCTTCTGCGTTCTGTAAAGCGAGGAGCCACAAGCAAAAGAATCTCCAAGACAAGGGTCGCAAGCAGATACCCTGCATAAAAAAGGATGCGAGACTGAGAAACACCAAACAGATTCATGGTTGAAAAAATCAGATAGAAAAGATTGACGATAAAAAACCATGAATTCAGCATCAATACATGTTTTCTGTTCGTCGCGCGAATCATTCCGATACAGTCATAGTATGTATCTTTATCGAAACCGTAGTAGTTAAAGCTCTTTGCGGTCATTCTGCCTCTTTTTTACGCGTAGTCTTCCAGTGTCTTTCCCTGAAAATGCAGCAGCAATGCGATAGTCTTTGCGGCCGTCACCAATAAATCCATATCCTCGTGCTGCCAAATGCGCAATGTAACTGTAGTATCCGCACGCAAATATCCATAAAATGTATCTCCATATGAGATTTCTGCACAAAAAATTGAATACACTCCTTGACTTTCACATTGTTCCATAAGGGTTTCCTGATGAACAGCCGTCAACTGCCTTATGTCATTCATGTAAAAAATGGAGGTAGCCTTATTAACATTTAATGTAATCAGCGCATTGTCAATGTAGGAAAATTCCTTAGTGCGGGAAAGGGCGTACACCTCCGAAAAAAGCATGCTGAATTTTCCCTGAACCGCCATGTGGTCAATCATCAGCGTGGTGGTGAAAAACTGCAAAAGATAGGGAAGCGTTTTTTTGAGGTTGTCTGATTTTGCCAGCAGACTAAAAATAGTGTTGTGCAACTGCATGGAATTTGCACCAAGACCGTCACTTGAATGAATCTTTATGTCCTTGTGCTTTTCGTCCAAGTAAATGATAAAGCAACTGCGTCCTTTTTGCTTGCCCCGGTAGAGAGCCTTGTCCGCTTTTTCAAAGATTGTTTCGTAGCAATTGCCGTCTTTTGCATAGCGAGCGACTCCCATGGTAATCGTCATAAAAATGGCTGGGTAGTCTGGCACGCTAAAAGTTTCAAATTCGCCAAAAGCCTTGTGGCAGGTCTGCCAGGTGTCATTGTATTCTTCCACATCTGGAACGATAATCACAAATTCATCGCCGCCAAATCGCCCTACAAAACCAATGTCCTTGTAGGATGCCTTGAGTTTCTGGGCAATAAGCACGATAACCTTATCGCCAACACTGTGACCATACCCATCATTAATGTTCTTAAAATTGTCACCATCAACAAGCATGAAAATAAAAGGATGCTTTTTGGATATCAATGTGCGTGCAAAATCTTCGATGGCAAAACGTTCATATACGCCAGTAAGAGGATCAAGTCTATTTTGTATGAGGCTCAGAAGATTTGCGTCCATATTCTGTTATTTTACACCCTTTTCATAAATATTACCAGTTATTTTTTTTGATTGTGCGTGACTTTGATTCGATTGCCTTGCACGTGTGAATACAGTACAATTAAAGCATGAGTACATTAGATGTAAATATCGCCTGTATCGGGTGCGGTGTGATGGGTGGAGCCCTTGTCCGCGCCATGACAAACATTGTTGACCCTAAAAAAATCACTGTAAGCGCAAAGCATTTTGAAGAAGCCAAGGCTTTTTCCGATGAAAGCAAATGCAATGCGGTCGTCTCAAACGCAGAAGCCGCAAAAGGTGCAAAATATGTTTTTATCGCAGTAAAGCCCGCCTTTGTGACATCCGTGCTGAAAGAAATTGCCTCTGCCCTCTCCGATGATGCCGCGGTCATTTCCATGGCGGCGGGAATAAAACTGGAAGCAATACAAGCCGCGCTGGATGGTCGGGAACGCACTCTTATCCGCATCATGCCTAATATGCCAGCCGCTGTAGGCGAAGCAATGATTGCCCTCTCTGCAAACAGCGCGGCCAGCGAAAAAGATGTGGCTGAGGCAAAAATGCTTTTGGAAGCCGCCGGCAAGGTAGAAATTGTTGACGAAAAACTCATGGACTGCGTAACGGCGGTGAGCGGTTCAGGACCTGCCTTTGTATTCATGTTTATAGAAGCCATGGCAGATGCCGCCGTCAAACTGGGAATGCCCCGGGCACAGGCCTACATCTATGCCGCCCAGACCCTCAAAGGCAGTGCAGAAATGGCATTAAAAACTGGTACGCACCCAGGAGTACTAAAAGATGCAGTCTGTTCTCCCGCCGGCACAACAATCGAAGGCGTTGCATCTCTAGAACAAAATCACTTCCGCGACAGCGTAATCGAAGCCGTTACCGCCGCCTACAATCGCTCGGTAGCACTGGGAAAGAAATAAAAGCATACAGGACGGAGTGCACATTGCAGTCACCCCTCCTGCCCGCAGCAATTACAGCCTTGTTACTGCATCAATCAACGCAAGCGGTGCAAGGCTGTAGTCATTTTTAAAGGCACGGGAAGCAAGACCGTGGGCAAGGCTGCCCTGTATGGCGGCATCCAATGGACTTTGCCCCTGAGCAAGCAAAGCCACAATAAGACCCGCCAGCACGTCGCCGCTCCCCGCTTTTGCAAGGGCATTCGTTCCCAGTGGATTTACATAGAGCCGGAAATTTTTGCCATCAAAGTGACCAATCATGGGATTTGCCCCCTTTACCAAAAGCACACAGCGGGGAAAAGCACGGCAAAAGTCTTCAATCAGTTCAGGACGGCGGTTTACGCAGTCATCAATGGTATGGTCACCCAAGCCAAGATTTTTCAAAAGTATCTGAAACTCTTTTGGATGGGGTGTAAGCACGGTTCTTTCGCCATGAGCCTGCAAAAAGGCCTTGAGTCCAAAAGCGTAGCAGGCATCTGCATCCACCACGCAGGAAATGGCTGACTGTTGGGCAAGCCAGTCAAGATAGGGCTGTACCGTCTCATCATTCCTGCCTAAACCCATGCCCAGTGCCACCGCCGTCGTCTTTGTCGGAAAATCATCTGCGGTCATCAGTTCCGGAGTCACCTGAGGAAGTTCAGTTTTTTCAAAAGCCGCTCCCAAGCGCACAAGACTGACCAGCCCTGCGCCAAAATGCAAAGCCGCTTCTCCGGCAATGCAGGAAGCACCAATTTTTTCGCCACTGGCCACCGCCACATGTCCAAAAGACCCCTTATTCACATTTTGCCGTTTACGATGAGGCAAAAGCAAGTCACTTTCCTCCAGCAAGAATGCGGCGGCTTTAGTCTTTCCGTCGGAATCAGAATCAGCAGACTCAAATAAAGTGCGGCTTATGCCAAGGTTTTCGCAGTAAATCTGCCCCGCACAATCTTTTGCCCCGTCACTGTAGAGAGCAAGTTTTAGAGCACCCATTGTCACCGTGCAGTCGGCAGAAAAAGCACCCGCCGCCAGGCTTCCATCCTCTCGCAGACCTGTTGGCAAGTCACAGGCAATACGCATTGCAGGAGCAGTATTTGCCAGAGCACAAAGGCGGGCTGTTTTTTCGTCCAAGTCACCATGAAAACCGCTGCCAAACATGCAGTCCACAATTACGTCGGCAGCATCAAGAAAAGATTTTTTGCCCACTTCCCCGCAGACTGCATCAGCAGAAAGGCAGTTCACACCGCATTTTTTTGCCCGTTCAGCCTGCAATTTGCACAAATCGCTTTTGGGTACGGACACTTCCACAAGCACAGGCTCAAGCAGCAGTCCATCCGACGCAGGTTCAGCAGACAGCCTGCGGGCAAGAGCATAACCGTCGGCGCCGTTGTTTCCGCTTCCGCACAAAATGACAATCCGCCTTGCCTTTGTCTGCATCACAACGCGCTCCAATGCTGCGGCGGCATTTTCCATCATCAATTCTTCGGAAAGTCCGTACCGTTCCCGTGCCGCTCTGTCCAAAATACGTGTGTCAGTAAAAAGAAATTGCATGTGTCTTCCTCTACCGTATTCTAAAGCATTGTGCAGGATTTTGAAAGACACACTTTTCTGAAAGTTCTGCGGCTGTGTGAATCATTAGGAAGCCTTTCGATTCTTGCATATTTTGAAAAAAAAACTCGCCTGTAAAGAAGCAGAAATCCAAAAAAGCGAAGCTTAAAATGAGCGGAGGCCCACTTTTTTGCAGAAAAACTCACCACATCATGGCCAGCATCCACAGGGGAATGGACTTATCCGTGGGGTAGTCCGAATTGTCGCGGATTACCCAGTCTGATTTTTTCAGGGGCTTATCCCGGCCGCCCACTTCGATTTTTAGCGGCGGCAGGCTTTTCAAGGCGAGGTTTCCCCTATTCTTTTCGATTACAAAATCCCCTTCCGTTTCATTGCGGCTGGCATAGACAGAAAATCCGGCTTCCTGCAAAAGGGTCGCCACAAATGCTTCCCGCTGGCTGCCTTTGTTTCCCCGAAGGACTGTGTACAGGCAGGGGTCTGCCAGAAAAAGTTTAGCTCCCGCAGTTTTTGCCTTAGTATCATTTTCAAAGCGGATGATTCGGATTGCGCCCACGGCATCCATCACCTCAAGGAGCTGGTAAAGTTTGTCCGCGCTCACATTCCAGTCGGCGCAGAGGGAACGCACCTGCAGGCGTGGCAGGGCGGCCTGGGAAAGCGTTCCCACCACGGCAGTCATCAGGCGGATATTGTCATCGGTGATGTGGGGCACAAAAAAGGGCACGTCTGAGCGGATTGTTTTTTCAAGAAGTCCCAGTGACCTCTCCTCATAGTTTCCTTCGGTATAAAATGGCCGCGTTCCCTGAACTTTATACTGCTCAAAAAGATTTAAGATTTCAGCGTCAGGGGTGAAAGGCAACGGCTCCCCGGCTTTTCTCTCAAAAGGATTTACCGCCCCATATAATTTTCCTGTCTCCAAAAACAAAAATTCCCGAAAGGACATAAAGGGCATGTGAACGAAAACATAACGGCGTGAAAGGTCTCCGCTTCCATTTCGCAGAATGAGGGCGGAAGAATCGCTTGCCCAAACCGTGCGGTCAGGGAAATCATCGTACAATGATTTGAGGCTCTGGCTCCACTCCCTTGCAAAATGCACTTCGTCAATCACAACGCCATCGTAGCCCTGCAAGAAAATCTCGGAGACAAGGCTGTAAAGATGCACGGAAGAAAGCACCGGATTGTCGGCGGAAAAGTAGAGCATTCGCTTGCCGCAGGTCTTTGCGTGATGCAGGAGAAATGTTGACTTTCCTTCCCCGCGAAGCCCGGTCAAAATCATGTTCTTGGGCAGCAGTTTGTGAGATGTGTATTCGGTCGTCCATGTGCGTATACGGCTCGGCATAGCGGCGATTTTTCGCTCCATAACGACTTTCATATCCTCGATTGCATCGGTTATGTCTGACATGGTTCTAGTATATCATTAAGATGTTCGCCCCGCAAGAACATTTTGCTAATTTTGTTCGTCCGAGAAGAATTTTATCCTTTTTTATGCTTTTCCAGGTCGATTCAAATGTTCCTTCAGTAACACAGCACGGAAAAAAGGGTAATTTGTTGCACCCGTTCCTCGGATTACGTAAACATCAGCTTTACAGTTCCAGTGTGCCGATTACCGTACTGTCGTCATCAGTAGATTCCCTGCTTGGAACGCCATCATAAGGTGCACGCATTTTTTCGGCAGAAGGCTTTTTTGGACTTCTTTTTTTAGGGGCAATCAAAAAGCCAAAGAGGGAGCCGCACAGTCCGCCTGCAATGTGGGCAAAAGTCGCTACATTTGCAGATTTTGCGCCCGTCAGCAGCTCGCGCCCGATGTAAATGGCAATGATGAACAAGAACGAAATGGGAATCTCCCCTTTTTCTATAGTAGAAAGAGAGGCCAGCACAATCAGCATGAAGACGATGCCACTTGCACCAAGCAGTTGCGTAGGAATAAGGCATGCATTGATAACTCCCGTCACCAAAGCCGTTATCGTCATCATCAGCGCAAGCATGGGAGAGCCGTATCGTTCTTCCATCAAAGGGCCCAAAAGCAGGACGAATGCAAAATTTCCCAAAAAGTGATTCCAGTCTGCATGACCAAAGACATGAGTTAAGAGACGCAAGAAATTGAGGGGATCATGGTAATTGAAGGGTGCGCCAGGTGCAATAAAGAGTGCGGGAATAAGATGCCGCTGCAAAAGCGAATCCATAAGCAGAATCAGCGCACAGAAAAGAGAAAAGGTCAGCGTAACCGGTGCGTTGTAGGAAAGATGCCAGCGTTTTTTCATACTTTATTGTCGGAATATTGCGGTTAAAGTTTAAATCCGCTACAATACAGGTATGAACGCAATTATTACCGTAGTTGGCAGCGACAAAGTAGGCATCATCGCCAAGGTGAGTACACTGCTTGCGGAACACAAAATCAATATCGCAGACATCACCCAGACCATCCTTTCAGGTAACTTTGTTATGATGATGATGGTCAATATGGTCGAAGCGGACATTTCCATTGATGCGCTCCGCACAATTCTGGAAGACGCAAGCGAAAAAATGGGCGTGGAGATTAACATCATGGCGGAAAAAGTCTTTTCGTCAATGAACCGCATCTAAATGTTTAATCGAATTTCATTTCATCTGCGCGGACGGCTCAAAGAAAGCGGCAAGGACATGACCCTTGGAAAGCCGTTTTCGCTGATTATTTTCTATTCTATTCCGCTCCTCTTGGGAAACATTTTCCAGCAGATGTACAACATGGTGGATACGATTATCGTAGGTCGTCTTTTAGGAACCAATGCCCTTGCCGCCGTGGGAAATACCGGCCCCATGAATTTTCTGGTGCTGGGATTTGCCTACGGAGTGACCAGCGGATTTGCGGTGATTACGGCTCAGCGTTTTGGCGCACACGATGAAAAAGGCCTGCGCTGGTCAGTGGCGATGAACATCATGCTGAATGTCGTTATTGGCATAGTGATTACCCTGCTTTCCTGTGCGCTGACCATGCCGATTCTAAAGGCTATCAATACACCTGCGGAAATCATGGATCAGTCCTTTACCTACATTTTTATTATTTACCTTGGACTGGGCGCAATGATTCTCTACAACGCGTCGGCATGTATTCTGCGTGCCGTGGGAGACAGCCGCTCGCCTTTGGTTTTCCTTATTTTTTCCTCCCTTCTGAACATTGTCCTTGATTTAGTGCTGATTATTTACGGAAAGATGGGAGTTGCAGGAGCGGCTTTGGCCACCGTCATTTCACAGGCAGTGGCAGGAATCGGGTCTGCCGTATGGATTTGGGTACGCTACCCCTTTCTGCGGGTGAGCCGCAGGGATTTTGTCTGGGAAAGTTATTTTGCCTTGCAGCACCTGAGAATCGGACTGAACATGGCCTTTCAGTTTTCCATTACGGCAATCGGAGTAATCGTGCTGCAGGGAGCCCTCAACGTATTTGGCGCGGCAAAAATTGCAGGCTACACGGCGGCGCAAAAAGTAGAGCAACTGGTTACTGTTGCCGCGCAGACACTTGGCGTGACCATGGCAAACTACGGCGGACAGAACTGGGGCGCAAATCGCATTGACCGCATTAAGGATGGCACAAACAAAGCCGTGATTATCTCGCTTGTGTTCAGCGTGATTGCCACGCTCATGGCATGGTTTTTGTCCGACCAGCTGGCAGGGCTTTTTATCAGCGGAAGCCAGGGCGAAGTGCTGGATGGTGCACGGACATACCTTCACATCTGCGGCGTATTCTTCCCTGTGCTCTTTCTGCTGTTCATCTACCGCAACGTTTTGCAGAGCATCGGCAAGGGATTTTGGCCGCTTATGGGCGGCGTGTTCGAGCTGATTGCACGCATCGTGGGTGCGGCGACGTTTCCGCATTTTTTTGGCTACGCGGGCATCTGTCTTTCTGAGCCTGCCGCCTGGGTGCTCGCCACCGTGCCGCTGGGGATTGCCTACTACAAGATTATGCGCGGACTGAACAATGAGAATATCCTTGCGATGAAAACAAGAAAATAATTGATTTTATTCGCCAAGGATGGCGGCTGAAAAGCAAGACAGAAGTCAGCCCGCTTGCCACGCTCCCTTTTCTCCGTTACTTCCGTGCCACAATCACCATGGTTTTGGCGTTTTCATTGTAGGGCGCAAACTCAAAGTCACCGTAGACTTCGGCGGTCTTAAAGCCAATCCCCAGCAGAAGCCTTTTAAGTTCGATTGCGGAATAGAGCCGCTGCACAAATTCGTGCTCAATGCGCCCGCCTGTCTTATTGTCAATCAGAATCCAGCGGGAACGCAGGCCTTCCCATGCGCCTTCCACGGTAAACTCCGTGAGGACGGTTTTTCCAGCCCGCTCAAACCATTCGCCTGGCGTAAAGTACTGCACGGCAATTTCGCGGCTTGTCATTTCCATGATGAACCAGCCGCCGTCCTTGATTGCGTCACAGATATGCTTGAGGATTTGCACGTCTTCTTCCATAGTGTCACAGTAGCCAAAAGACGTGTATACATTGATTGCCGCGTCAAATTTTTTGTCAGTGGTGTAGGTGCGCAAATCCGCGTTGACCAAAGAAATGTCCACTCCTTCATCGGTGGCGGTTTCGGCGGCGGCATCCAGTTCTGCCTGAATGATGTCTACACCGGTTACGTCCAAGCCAAGCAGAGCCAGTTCCACGCTGATTCTTCCAGGACCGCAACCCGCATCCAAAATGCGCGCACCTTTTTTGAGCCCCGCAATTTTTTGTATGGCAGCCGCCACACCGGGAGCCTCTGCCCAGTGCGCGCTGTCAAACATAATCGGCCCATAGTTTTTCCAAAAATCCTCGTTCTCAAACCATTCTTTTTTCTGTCCCAGAGGATTTGCAGCAGTTCCACCCGCCTGTGATGCGGCATCGGGCACCAAGGGCTGAAAGGTAAAGGCTTCGTCCGAAGGCATGTTTGCGGGCTTGGTGACAGATTTTTCGTTTTTAGCAGATTTTGATTTTGCAGTTTTTTTGGTCTTTGCCATGACGGTTCTCCTTTCCCCCTAGTATACCACACATTCTGCAAAAAAATGCGTTGATTTGTGCAGAAAAAGGGCATTTTTCCCCGCAAAAACGGCGCGGTTCTTTAAAATACGTCTTGCAAAAGTGCTATTTTTTTTTATACTTTTCAGACTAAAACTACTACACGTTATATGTAGATTATGGAGGAATTTCTATGAAATTGACAAAGAAATTGTTGCTCGCAACAGCGGCAGTGGCTTTAGTGTTTGGTTTCGCTTCTTGTAAAGAAGAAGATGATGCAAACGAAATGATCGAGGGTAGCGGTAGCAATTATACAATTGCCTATACAAATGGCTCATCTGAAACAAGCCGTGGCTACGTATCAACGAAAACAGGGCATGACGGTGCGCTTGTAAAATTTACCTTTAACAGTTCTTCTACTGATGGTGGAGTTCTTGGGGTTATCTGGGATTATAACGAAAACAGCACGACAAAAAAGAGAACATTCTGGGTGTTGGGGCTTCCGGTGAACAGAACTTCTAACAAAATTGAGTATTACGTTTCAAAATACTACAACGTCAGCGACATCAATGCGCAGAATTTTGGCGTTGCGACTACCGCTTCTAAAACGACAGTTGCTGAACTTGATTCGCTTCGTGCGGCAGGTACGGCTTGTGAATATGACAAGACGGCTGGGTTTAAAAACACAGGAGTATCAACAAGTACTTCAGTAGTGTCTATCTGGGCAGATATTTATCCTACGCTCAAAGATACTGCCAATGCTCATGTTGCGGGAACGGAAGATAGCAGGAATGACTACACGGGCGGATTTACCGTAAAACTATACAAAGAAGACCCTGCGGCTGACACCAGTGCACAAGCGATTGCCACAATAGACATTCCCGTGAATGACACTGAATATGAAACTGTCAGTGACCTTAACGACAAAAAGTATGCAGTGTATGCAAATGTCTACGGAAACAAATCGTTGAACGGCGCATGGACATTGCAAAAAGATTACCATGCATCCGAAGTCATCGAGGACGCAGAGTAAGCACGCTTTGATGTGAAATTAAGGGCGCAGCTTCCATGTGTTGCGTTCTTTTGGCGGGAACGCAAGTTTCCGCCTTTTTTTATGTCCAAAACACATTTATAACAAAAAATTATTCTTTGAAATAGGGAAAAATGAAAAATCTCCGCATATATATAAGCGGAGGTTTTTAAATGCCAATAATCAGTTCTTTTTATGGAGTCGTCATCAGAATGTACAGCGAGCCGAATAGCCCGCACAAATTACCGCATCTTCATGCAGAATATCAAGGTGAGGAAGCGGTGTATGACTTTGACGGCAATGTTATTGAAGGGCAGTTACCAATGGCAAAAGCAAGGCTTGTTGTCGCATGGATAACTATTCACAAAAAATCGCTTGCAAAAAACTGGAAACTGCTTCAAAATGGGAAAGGGTTTGAAAAAATTACTCCATTGCAGTGAGACGGTATGATTTATCCTGTGGCGACTGCGGTGCAACCGCTGGAACAAAACCAACTTCTCGTTACGTTTGATAATGGCGAACGGCGCATATACGATGCAAAGCCGCTTATCAAAGGCGCATGGTTTGGCAAGTTGCGCGACAAAGCGTTGTTTAATACCGTGCATATTGCTTTTCCCAGTGTTGCGTGGGATGGCGGGCAGGACATTGCCCCCGATGAACTGTACTGCGCAAGCAAGCCGATTTCAGCGATGTAATCATGGTTTACTTTTTTGTTGGAAAAAATGGGGTTCCAGGGGAAAAGAAACCTTCGCGCAAGGTTGCGTCTCCCCTGGCTACTGTTACTCCAAAACGCCGATTTCTTTGTAATAGCGGATTGCTCCGTCATGCAAGGGAAGACGAGCAATGTCAACAACAGCGGCCTCTGGTGTAAGTCCTTTGAGATTTTTCTGCGCTGCACCCAGTTCGTCAATGTGCTCCCACAGAGTTTTTGTCAGCTGATAGACTGTTTCATCATCCAAGTCAGTTGAAGTGAACATGGTCATCTTGATTGCGGATGTCTGCACATCCTTGTCCTGATTGGGATAGGTGCCTGCGGGAATTGTGTAGGCTGCATACCAAGGAAATGTTTTCTGCAAGGTGAGGATGATGTCATCAGAAATGTCCACCAGCCTGCAGCCAGCAGAACATGCCTGAGAAACAGCCGCTGCAGGAGTGCCGCTCATAATCCATGCACCGTCAATTGTTCCGTTCTGGAGCATGTCAGCAGCATCGCCAAATGCAATGTATTCAGGGCGGAAATCTTCGGGGTATTTAAGTCCGGCTGCCGTAAAGTGGTTGTTGCACTCGCCTTCTACGCTGGAACCTGCTGCCGCAACGGCAAAATGCTTGCCCTTTACGTCGGAAAGCGTGTTGATGCCTGACTTCTGTGTGACGACCACCTGATTGGGGTTAAAATACAAGCCTGCAATGACACGGAGTTTTTTGTTTTCGTGTCCAGTAAAGGTGTCAAGTCCGTAATAACTCTGAAAACAGTTTGAGCTGATTGCAATGGAAACCTGAGACTCGCCGTCTGCAATTTGATTCAGGTTGTCCAGCCCGCCGTTTGATGCCTGACTTGAAGCAGACACAAAGTCAATGTTGGTGTCCCAAACGTTGGTAATTGCCGCACCAACTGCATACAATGCTCCGGAAGCAGTTGCCGTGGGGAATTTGATGACCACGCGTTCATGCGCTCCTGCTGCCCGTTTCTTACAGCCTGCCATAGAAACTGCCATGGCTGCTGCAAGCACTACTACCATTACTTTTACTACTCTTTTCATAGGTTCTCCTGAGAAGCACCTTACTCGTGTAGATGCTTAAAATTGTTTTTTAGTTTACCACAGTTTTGTGGATTTTTACAGTACAAATTTGCCAGATTACCACGATTGCCAGCACAGCAAAGGCGATTCCATCGGTCAGCAGCCCCGGATACAAAAAGAGCGGAGCCAGGGCTATCAGCAATATGCGCTGAATCCAGTTTGCTCTTTCTATGAGCCAGCCTTCCAGTCCTGCCACCAAAGCCACCGTGCCGATGGATGCGGTTACGGCTGCCCAGAAAGTCATGGCAGCGGAATAGGATGGGTCGGCTCCAATCAAAAGAATGGGATTTCCCAGAAAGAAGAAGGGCATGAGGAATCCTATCAGTCCCAGTCGGACGGCGATGAGGCCGGTTTTGAGTTGGTTTGACTGGGCGATGCCAGCAGCAACGTAACAACTGATGGCCACTGGTGGCGTGATGTTGGAAAGACAGGCGTAAATAAGGCAGAACATGTGGGCGGCAATGGGCATGATGCCTACCTTTATGAGCACGGGAACCGCCACCGCCTGCACGATGACGTAGGCCGCCACACCGGGAACGCCCATGCCCAGAATCGTGGACATAATCATCACGAGCAAGCCCGTAAGATAGATGTTGTCGGGAACGACATGGAGAATCAAGTAGCCCATGTTCAAGCCAAGAGATGTTAAAGTGACCGTGCCGATAATCACACCGATAATCACACAGGAAATTCCCACGCCGATAGCACCCCGCGCACCTTCCACACAGGCCGCAAGGATTTTATCGGGTGTCATGCGCGTTTCTTTGCGGAGCCAGCTTGCACCAATGGTTACGAAAATTGCGATGACGGCTGCAAGAAGGGGTGTAAAGCCTGCCATCATCATGGCAATCAATACCACCAGAGGCAGAACCAAGTGCCCCTGCTCTTTTATCACCTTGAGGGCATTGGGAATATTTTCTTTTGAAAGCCCGGAAAGTCCCAGCCGCTTTGCCTCAAAATGAACGCTCATCAAAATGCCAAGATAATAGAGGAAAGCAGGGAGAATTGCAGCAACCATGACTTTGGTATAGCTGAGGTTCAGGAATTCCGCCATGACAAATCCCACTGCACCCATAATGGGCGGACAAAACTGACCGCCTGTTGATGCGGTTGCTTCCACGGCTCCAGCAAATTCCGGCTTGTAGCCAGTGCGCTTCATCAGCGGAATGGTAATGGTTCCTGTAGTGGCGACGTTTGCAACCGCCGATCCGTTTATCATGCCCATGAGGGCAGAGGCCAGCACGGCAACTTTTGCAGGTCCGCCCGGAGTCTGCCCCACCAGCGTGAGGGAAAAATCATTGATGAATTTGGAAAAGCCCGAATACTTGAGGAAGGCACCAAAGACAACAAAGAGAAAGATGTATGTAGCCGAAACGCCGATGCCAACACCCAAAACGCCCTGTGTACCCCAAAACTGGGTAATCAGCACACGCTTGAGGGTAAAGCCATTGTGTCCCAGCTGACCCGGAATCCACTGACCAAAAAAATTGTAGGCAAGAAAAAGAGCCGCCAATATAGCAAGATTGGGAGACGTTCTGCGCGCCGCCTCAAAGACAACAAGTATGGCGATGGCGGCGACAACAAGCTGCTGCGTATTGACACGACCGCCAGTACGGGCAATGTTCGTATATGCAAGCACAAAATAAGCAAAGACTCCCACCGCAAGCAGAATGAGCACAATGTCATAGGCCGGCGGAATGCGCCTGATGCGGTTTTCTTTTTTGTGCGCGGGATAGAGCAAAAAGGTAAACAATAGGAGAAACATGCAGTGAAAGGCCCGCAGATTTACCGCGCTTATCACACCCAGCGTGCTGAACCACAACTGAAAAGCCGTCCACACACAGAGCAAGACGGTAACCGCAATGCCTGACGCGCCTGTGTAGGTGCGGGTACGGCTGTCTGTATCGGTTTCTTCAAGCAGGGCTTGGGCGGTCTGAGTGATAGCCTCATCCTGCCTGTCTGATCTGGCTGGGTTGTCTTGACTGTTCATGGAGATATTGTAGCACACTTCCGTGGATTTTTACAGAGGTATAAAGTACGCCCGTTACGGTTCTGCTACCATGAGCATGTCATCGTCATCCAGCGCGGCGGCGGCCAGTGCTTCTGCGTACATTGACCTTTCTTCCTGTGCGCCGTCGTTTTTGCCCGCAACACCGTCGCTCAGTTGCGCCGCAAACAAGGTCTGCTTTGGCTCGGTACGTGACTTGCGCTGGGCAAGCAGATTGCGGGCGGCAAGCAGGATTTCGCTGGCTTCTGCGGCGCGTACATGCAATACCTGGGCGATTTTTGCCTCCTCGGCAGCGGCAAGATTTTCCAGCGTGGTAAAAGCCTGTATCAGCATACGCTCGCGCTTTTCGCCCACATGAGGCAACTGGTTGAACACGCTGACAGTATTTTCTTTGGTGCGAAGCGTCTGGTTCCTGCTGGTGGCAAAGCGGTGGGTTTCATCACGGACGCGCTGAAGCAGGCGCAAGGCATCGCTCCGCTTGGGCAGGCAGATAGGTTTACTCGTGTGGGGACGCCAGATTTCCTCATCGCGCTTGGCAAGACCGGCAATGGGAATGTCCAAGTCAAGAGACTTTAAAATGCCGTCCACTGCGTTCACCTGACCGATGCCACCGTCTATCAGAATCAAGTCAGGAAGTTCCGCCCCCTCATTTGTCAGGCGGCTATAGCGGCGGCTAGTTGCCTCACGCATAGAGCCAAAATCGTCAATAACACCGTTGGTGGTTTTCAGGCGAAAGTAGCGGTAGTTTTTCTTGTCGGGGTTGCCGTTGTAAAAACTGATGAGCGAAGCCACCGGGAATTTGCCGCCGATGTGGGCAATATCAAAACCTTCGATTCTGACAGGCAGACGGGGCAAGCCCAAAAGCCGCTGCAGTTCCTCCATGGCAGGAGTATCACCCCGCTCACGCAGGCGACGGATGATGTCTTCATGGGCATTTTCCAGAGCCATGTTCATTGCGGCTTCATGGCGGCTTGCATTTTCCATGCTGCTGGTCACAAGTACGATTTCTGTTTCCGTGTGGAATGTTTCTGCAATCCAGCGAGTCAAAAGCGCAAAGCCGTCCTGTGTGGAAACATATATCGTAGGCGGAATCATCTCCCGCTCGGTGTAGTAGGCACAGGCAAATTCTTCCAGCAGTTCATTGTCCTCATTCAGGCTGACCGCACGAAAATTATCCCGCCCCATGAGTTTTCCACCGCGAATCTTCAGCACGGTAAAGCTGACCAGTTCCCCCTCCCGAAAGTGGGCAATATAATCCCTGTCCTCACTGTCAAAAGCCTCCACAATATTCTGGTTCTGCATCACCGTAAGTGCCCTAAGTCCATCCCGCAGGCGGGCGGCTTTTTCAAAGTTCAGGTCGGCAGCAGCCTGCTTCATCTGGGCAGTCATTTTGGTAACCGTCTCATCGCCCTTTCCTTCAAGCAGCCCCGCAATTTCGCTGATATAGGAATTGTAGGTATCGGACGAAATCTTACCGCAGCAGGGAGCCTTGCATCGTCCGATGTGATAATACATACAGGGCGTATCGCGCTTCCTAAAGGTACGGCAGTGACGCACAGGATAGAGACGATACAGCGTGTCGATAAAGGTGTCCAGTGCACCAGCATCAGGGAAAGGCCCAAAATACAGCGAACCGTCCTGAATCACGCGACGAGTCTTAAAAAAACGGGGAAATTCCTCTTTGGTAATGCGGAGCACCGGGTAGGATTTTCCGTCCTTGAGGGCGATGTTGTAGCGCGGCGTATATTTTTTTATCAGATTGTTTTCCAGCAGAAAGGCTTCGTATTCGTTTGCCGTCGTAATGTATTCGATTGACGCGGCACGGGAAATAAGCATGCGGGTCTTTATCCCCTTGTCTCCCGAAAAGTAAGACGTTAGCCTGTTTTTCAGACTTTTTGCCTTCCCCACATAAATGACCGTTCCCCTGGTATCACGCCACAAGTAGACCCCGCTTGAAGAAGGAGCCTTGAGTGCGGTTTCGTGCAATGTCTCGTATGTAGATGGTTCGGTCGTGCGCATACTGTTTCAAATCCAGTCTACCATATTTTAAGCGGCTTGTCAGTCAGAAATGCAGCGGGATTTTTTGGCGGCTCCCACGCATGCGTGGTCGGGCTTTTCGCACTTCCGCGCTAACCGCGCTCCATTCTTTCGTTTCCTACGGTCACTACAGAACTGCCCTGCGGGCAGGTGCTCCAATCCCTAGCCGGAGATATTGTCGGTCAAATTTAACGCGCCTAACCCATACCCATTTTTCACAAATTACTAAAGTAAAATGCCGCAAATCACTAAAACAAAATTGCACAAATCTCTAAAACAAAATTGCACAAATCTCTAATCATCCCAATCGGCTGTCTGAAAAACTAAAGCAGCCCGCCTCATGGAAGGTCTTTTAAAAAAATGACTTTTGTGCTATACTTTCTGTATGACCAATCGATTTCTGCCAATCGGCATTCAGGATTTTGAAGATTTACGCAATCGCGGCGCTGTTTATGTAGATAAGACTCATCTTGTCTACAATCTTGCCACCGAAGGAAAGCCCTATTTTTTGAGCCGCCCACGCCGATTCGGAAAAAGCCTTTTGCTTTCCACTCTTGAAGCCTATTTCTTGGGCAAAAAAGATTTGTTCAAAGGCCTTGCAATCGAAAATCTGGAAAAGGACTGGGTGGAATATCCCGTTATAAAAATCAGTTTTGGTGCGAACAGCTACGCAACACATGAGAAGCTTATCAGCGTTCTCGATGACATGCTGAATGATTTGGAGACAAAATTTGAATTTCAAAAAAAATCGGAAGATTCTGCGATACGGCTAAAACATTTGATTCATTTTGCCTACGAAAAGACCGGAAAGCAGGTGGTCATCTTAATTGACGAATACGACAAGCCAATTTTGGACGCACTCTACACCCAGTACGAGGAGCAGAACCGTCAGGAGTTGCGCAGTTTCTATAGCCCGCTGAAGGACTGCGACCAGTACATCCGCTTTCTTTTCATCACGGGAATCACGAAAGTGAGCCATGTGAACATCTTCTCAGGACTCAATCAGCTCAACGACATCAGCCTTACTCAAAGCTATTCTTCAATCTGCGGAATCTCAGAATCAGAACTTGAGCAATATTTTATGCCGGAAATCGAGGCACTGGCAGAGCGACAGGAAATGAGCCTTGAAGAAACAAAGGCCAAACTTGCCCAAATGTACGACGGCTACCATTTCACCCACAATGTTGAGGGCGTTTATAATCCCTTCTGTCTTTTAAAGTGCTTTTCCGACAAGGATTTCGGCTCATACTGGTTTGAGAGCGGAACTCCGTCTTTATTGGTAAAGACCTTGCAAAATCAGCCGATAGAGCTTACCAACATCGTGAACGGCAGATTTGCGAACGAAAATCAGTTCAAGAACTATGACCCCGACTCAAAGAACATGCTCCCGGTCATTTATCAGAGCGGCTACCTTACGATTAAGGATTTTGAGAAAGAAACCCGCCTCTACAAACTGGACTTTCCCAACCGTGAAGTGGAGGAAGGCTTCCTTGATGTCCTTCTCAAAAAATTCATCACCGTGCCTTACGACGACATCGGCCTTGAAATCAACAATTTGCGTGTAGCCCTGCGTGACAGGAACATCGACAAAGCCCTTACCATCATCAAGTCCGCCATCGCAGACCTTCCCACCGTGGTCAAAAAGGACATGTGCGAGAACTACTACGAGTCGGTCACCCATCTCATGTTCCGCATGACAGGCTGGCGGGTGGTCTCAGAGTTGCAGAACGTCTGCGGACGGAGCGATGTGGTGGTGGCCTCAAAGGACAGCGTCTTCATCTTTGAGCTGAAAATGGATAAGGGGCGTCCTTTTGAAGAGGTGGCGGAAGAAGCCCTGGCCCAGATTGACGAAAACGGCTATTCACAGCGTTTTGCCGTAAGCGGAAAGAAAATGTACAAAGTGGCCCTAGTTTTTTCCAGTGAGGAAAAGGGGCTTTTGGGCTGGAAGACCAAGGAATGATTCTGACGGCTCCCCTCGCTTGCGCGAGGGTCGGGCTTTTCGCACTTCCGCGCTAGCCGCACTCCATTCCTACGCTTCGCTACGGAACGCCTGCGGCGGTACTACAATCCCTAGCCGGGGGAAAAGAAACTACATCATTGACAAGTATAATTACATAATGTATATTTTAATTATTGGAAACACCGCACAGGTAGGCTGTCTTCTATTTCACCAATAGGAGACCAGTGCTTATGACGAATTATGATATCGTGATGCTTGTCATTGCGATTCTGAATCTGATTGTAAATGCACTCGCTCTCTATAACCACGTTAGAAAGAGCTAAAAAAGGATAAAGCCTGCCCCAGTGACCAGACTTCGGCAGGCTTTTCACTAAAGCCAAAGGAGACAGTCGCTAGTGCGGTGTTTCCTTATGTTTTTATAATAGCATATTATGCCAAAAAGTCAAGGAGTGATTCTGGCGGCTCCCCCGCGGGCGGGGTCGGGCTTTTCGCACTTCCGCGCTAGCCGCGCTCCATTCCTACGCTTTGCTACGGAACGATGCGGCGGTGCTACAATCCCTAGCCGGGGGAAATACTATAGAATTTACGCCGCAAATTCCACGATGGCAACTTCCGTCAGTGCTTCCTTGAGTTTTTCTACAATTTGTTCGATTTTTGCAACTGTTTTTCCTGAGTACGAAACTTCTCCGCACTGCGAGCATTTATGGCAGGGAACATTTTTGATAATGATAAAATGCCCGTCAACATCAGTCATATAATTCGATAAAGCTTCGCTCATGTTGCCTTCGCAATAAAAACACTTCATTTTCATGCCTCCTTAGTCTTAAAATCATCACTCCACTGAGTCTTGTCTGGTTCATAAGCGGTCACAAGCCAAAGTTTGTCATCAGCCATTCCTACGACCGTATGCAAGACACGGTTGCTCTTTGTTCTTCCTAGTATAAGACAACTTGGAAACGGCTTGTCATCAGAATATTCTTTTATGATTTCACCACTCGCAATGGATTCTTTTATTTCGGTATAAGAAATATGCCTTTGTTGAAATCTTAGCAACATGTGGTGGGTAACTTCGATATTATCATCCACACACAAAAAGCGAATTTTCTGAATATCCATGCTTTTATTGTATCACGAATTTTTATTTTTGTAACAGCATGAGTATCGGTTTTTGGCGGCTCCCCTCGCTTGCGCGAGGGTCGGGCTTAATTTGATTTTTGATCATTAAAGTTAGCACAAATAAAACTCGCTACCTTGTCCATTTCCGCAAACATAGTTGCATCATGAATATTAAAGGCTTTTAATTCTTCCAAAATTTTTGATTTTTTTTCTCTCTTCACCAAAAAAGTCGTTTTTTCCTCAGACGAAATTTTTAAACTATTACTGAGGCACTTTGACTGCGGTACTATAAAACCACCAGACTGCCTAATAATCCTGTTATTTGAATAATTAGCACGGACAAAATATGGCTCACCACTTTCATTCAATTCATCATTGAATAAATTCTCTCTGGCTTTGATGCATAGAAATATCATAATTTAGTTATTATTTTAGATTATCACTATTTTACCGTACTGACAAGGTAAAGAATCACAAAATAATGGTATTCTACGATATGACATTTCGGGAACGGCTACGAGAACTGATTGAATATCAAGGTCTTTTTGACAAAGAAGTTGCTGCAAGAGCGGGAATCAGCAAGCGGTCAATGGACAGTTATGTGGGTTCCGAAGCATGCATGCCCTCAGCGGAAGTAGCGGTAAAAATTGCAAGAGTACTCGGCGTTTCCGTGGAATATCTTGTCACCGGCGACCTCAAGATTAACGACCAACTGGATGACCAGTTAAAAATTGTCAATCAAGCCACCGAACATCGAGCCAGAAAAATCCTTCATCATTTCAGCAAACTTTCCGAGCGTGACCAAAAACTGCTCATCACCATCGCCCAGACCATGGAGGAATCCGAATAGCATTTTTGCGTAAGGCGTGGTATACTGATTGTGCCAAGAGCCTAGAGGAGGCACGACCGCTAACGCGGACTTTTTATGGGAGATGACCATGGACGAAAAGATTGCAGAACTGCAGAAAATGATTGACCAGAGCAAGCACATTGTATTTTTTGGCGGCGCAGGGGTTTCCACAGAGAGCGGCATCCCGGACTTTCGCAGTGTGGACGGACTGTATCAGCAGAAGTGGAAGTACCCGCCGGAAACGATTATCAGCCGCAGTTTTTTTGAGGCAAATCCCGCCGAATTCTACCGCTTTTACCGGGAAAAACTGATTATCACTGGCGCTAAGCCCAATGCCGCCCACCTCAAACTGGCTGAACTGGAAAAAGCGGGCAAACTTTCCGCGGTGGTCACCCAGAACATTGACGGCCTGCATCAGGCGGCGGGAAGCAAAAAAGTCTACGAGCTCCACGGAAGCACGCTGCGCAATTTCTGCACCAAATGCGGCAAATTCTTTGACATTGACTTTATCGCCGCCAGCAAAGACGCTCCAGACGGCATTCCCCGCTGTCCTGACGACAAGGCAATCGTAAAGCCCGACGTGGTTCTCTATGAGGAAGGTCTGGACGACAAGATTATCAACGGTGCGGTCAAGGCAATCTCCGAGGCAGACATGCTTATCATCGGCGGCACATCCCTTGTGGTCTATCCCGCCGCAGGCCTCATCCGCTTTTTCCGCGGCGACCATCTGGTGCTGATTAACAAGAGCCAGACTCAGGCCGATGCCAACGCAAATCTAGTGATTCACGACAGCATTGGCAAAGTGCTTGGCGCAATCGAAGTGAGATAGAAAGGACTTTTTCAGCAGGCCTTGCAAAGCATCTGCGTGCAGAAACGCTTCTACGCCTTTCTGCTGGTAAAGATTTCGTAAAGCCTGTCCAAATCGGCACGGCTAAAGTAGTCTATCGTAATAAGGCCACGCTCAAAATCGCCTTTGAGGGCAACTTTTGTGCCCAGCGCATCAATGAACTGCTGTTCCAGATTGGCAAAGTCTGGATCGCGGACTTCTTTTTGGGAAGCGGGCTTTTCGTCCTTTTTCTTTGCCTTGACACCTTCGTTGAGCGTGGCGGCGGCTTCTTCTGCCTGACGGACGCTCAATCCCTGCCCCATGATTTTTCCAAAAAGAATCTGCTGATTTGTTTTGTCGGTAACGGAAAGGAGGGCGCGGGCATGCCCCGCCGTCAACTTGTTCTGGCTCAGAGCGGTCTGCATGTCCTCGGGAAGTTTGAGCAGGCGGATGGCGTTTGCCACGGTGGCGCGATTCTTACCCACTTTTGCGGCAACTTGCTCCTGGGTAAGTCCTCCCAGTTCCATGAGTTTGTAGTAGGCCTGGGCTTCTTCGATGGCATTCAAGTCAGACCGCTGGATATTTTCTATGAGGGCAATTTCCAGTTTTTTCTCATCGTTGTATTTGACCAGCTGGACGGGAATCTTTTCCAGACCTGCGATTTTTGCCGCGCGGGTTCTGCGTTCACCTGCAATTATATAGAAAGAACCGTCACCTGCGTCTTCAATGGTTACCGGCTGAATAATGCCGTTCTCCTTGATTGAGGCGGCAAGTTCGTTCAGTTCGTCTTCGTTGAATTCAGTACGCGGCTGCTGGGGATTTGGTTTGAGCAGGGCGGTCTCTACAAAAAGCTTGCCGTTTTCGTCAGTGGAAAGTCCTTTTGCAAGTTTCGCTTTTTTTGCGGACGCCTTTTTTTCTATTTTGACTTCCGCCACCTCGGTTTCTTCTTCGTCTTTTGCAGCACCCATCAGAGCGTCAAGTCCGGCTCCCAGTCCAATTTTCTTAGCCACGGCGAATCACCTCTTCTGCAAGTTTTTCATAACTGAGCGCACCCGTACAGGCAGGGTCATAGAGACAAATGGGCTGACCATGTGAGGGCGCCTCGCTCAAACGCACATTGCGGGGAATAATCGTATTGAATACCACATCCTTAAAGTAGGATTTGACCTGCAAGACCACATCCTGTGCAAGGCGGGTGCGGCTGTCATACATCGTAAAGAAAATGCCGCCGATTTTCAGTTCCGGATTGAGTGACTTCTGCACTTTTTTGACTGTCTGAAGCAGGAGAGTAATGCCTTCCAAGGCAAAATATTCACACTGCATGGGAACAAGCACTGCGTCAGCGGCAACCAGTCCGTTCAGCGTAAGAATTCCCAGGGAAGGCGGACAGTCAATCAGAATAAAGTCATATTTTTCTTTAAGGGGAGCAAGTGCATTCTTTAAGAAATACTCGCGGTTTTCCTGGTCAACCAGTTCTATTGCCGCACCAGAAAGGTCAATTGATGCACTGATTGCGTCCAGATTTTCTACAGGGCTGTGCTTTATCGCTTCGTCTGCACCCACTTTTTCTGCCAGAAGCTCATAAATTGTGGGCTTGTCCTTGGAAACGCCCACACCCGTAGACATATTGCCCTGGGAGTCAAAATCAACGAGCAGCACTTTTTTGCCCGCCTTTGCAATGTAGGCGCCAATATTGATTGCGGAAGTAGTTTTGCCAACCCCACCCTTTTGATTTACAAAAACGAAAATCTTACCCATAGTATTGTGATTATATCATTTTTTCGGAACTTGGTATATAGCCGATTTCCCCATGAATCAGAGCCGGGGCCAGGGCAAACGCATTATAGATATCGTGCTTACATATCGGCTGGACAAATGAAATGAATGTGCAGCAAAAAGGCTACCGTTGCAGCGT
>ERZ842401.1932-NODE-1932-length-28479-cov-5.453631_pt1 | contig 28479 bp, 24 predicted proteins | sample MGYA00521270_ERZ842401 | MGnify/ENA primary metagenome ERZ842401 (study PRJEB31892, sample SAMEA3878208) | bioreactor metagenome | biome: Moose rumen | place: Sweden | collected 2011-10 | study: EMG produced TPA metagenomics assembly of the PRJEB12797 data set... | reverse complement strand
CGACCCCAACGACACGAACCCAACGACACGACCCCAACGACACGAACCCAACGACACGAACCCAACGACACGAACCTAACGACCGTAAAGTACTAATTGTAACGTTTTATGGTTCTAATTTCGGGACTTGCCTTCAAAATTACGCCCTTACCACTGAATTAAATTTATTGGGCTTTGATGCCTGGAGTTTATATAACATCAACAGAAATAAACCGCCATTTTCAATTATTTCTCTTGCGAAACGTGCAGTAAAAAAATTTCTCGCATTACTCGGAGTTAAAAAATATAAAAAAATACCAGTTTCAGAACGCGAAAAAAAATTTATTGGTTTCCGCAACAAATATCTAAACAAAGAGATATTTATATCAGCCAAAGAAGTCCAGAACCCTGAAAATAAAATTTTATTTCAAGGTTTTAAATATGTTATAGCTGGCAGTGATATGATATGGGGAAATTTTAGTGGCACCGTTGATGAGCTTAAGTATTATCATTTGGATTTCGTTGAGCCTGAAAAAAGAATTACATACGCTCCGAGTTTTAGTTTTGCGAATTTTGTATTTGAATTAGTCGATGAGCGCAAAATTTTATTATCAAAGTTCAAAAAAATTTCATGCCGGGAAAAAAGCGGTTGCGACATGATTAAAAAAATAACCGGCCTCAATGCTCAACACGTTCTCGATCCTACCATGTTATTTAATGCTGAACATTATAGAAAAATGGCTAAACGACCATTATTTGAAATTCCGGAACATTACGCGTTAATATATTTAAGCCTCGATGGATTCCCATTAAGCAAACAACGCGAATATAAACAAATTGTGAAAGCTGTAAGCGAAGGGCTTGGCGTTATTGATTTATATTGCAATTCAAGTTTTAGTTTCTCTTCTGAGGGGTATGCAAAATATACCGGGCCTGAGGAATTTTTATGGCTCATTGATCATGCGGATCATGTCATAACAAATTCTTTTCACGGTACTGCGTTCTCAATAATTTTTCACAAAAAATTTATTTGTATGGACAGATCTACGTCATACGACACTATGAAAATTAATGATGTATTATCGACCTTTGGAATAAGCCACAGAAAATATAATAACGATGCAATAATACCAGAAGGTGAAATTAATTATATTTCAGTCGAAGAAAAATTAAATTCGATGCGTGAGATTTCAATAAATTATTTGCGCGAGTGTCTTAACGTAAATTCCGGTTTTTTTTAAATTGCTTCGCGTATAAAATTCAGTTACGTGCATTAAAAATTTTTTTCGGAGGGATATTAATGTAATGTTAAATTTAGGCATAATCGGAGCAACTGGCAGCGTTGGAAGTTCTGTTATTGCTGTTTGTCGCGCTCATAAAGATAAAATTAAAATTAAAGCTCTCGCTGCAAATAAATTCTCAAGTAAATTAAAAAATTTAATAGACGAGTTTAACCCGGATTATTTTATTACTTACGAAAATGACGGCGAAAATGGTTTAAATAAAATCGCTCTCGATCCTGAAATTGATCATTTAGTTTTTGCATCATCTGGAACTGGAGCTATAAAAAGTTTGTGCAAAGCTCTCGAAGCAAATAAAAATATTTCGCTCGCAAATAAAGAAAGTATCGTCGTCGCAGGTAAATGGGTCATGCCTCTAATAAAACGAGACGACCAATTAAGACCTTTAGACAGCGAACATAATGCTATTTGGCAATGCTTGAGAGGAGAAAATAAAAATTTTATTCGCAAAATCTATTTAACTGCTTCCGGCGGACCGTTCAGAGAATTTAATATTAACGAGCTGGAAAACGTTACGCCCGAAATGGCTCTAAAACATCCAGTCTGGAACATGGGCGCAAAAATTACGATCGATAGTGCTACACTCATGAATAAAGGAATCGAATTAATTGAAGCGATGTATTTATTTAATTTAAATCCCGAACAGGTCAGCGCTCTAATTTCGCCAGGGTCTTTTATACACGGATTAATAGAATTTTCAGATGGAAGCGTGAAATTATTGGGCGCAAATCCAGATATGAAATTACCCGCGAGTTCTTGTTTATTTTGGCCTGAAAAATATTTACCGGATGATAAATTTAAATTTCCTGATTACGAAAATATTAATATTAAATTTTATGAGCCTGATTATAAAAAATTTCCTTCGATAAAAATTGCTCGCGAAGTCATGAACTCAAAAGGAATTTACCCGGCCGTGTTAATCGGAGCTGACGAGATCGCAGTTGAAAAATTTTTACAGGGCAAAATTAAATTTACTCAAATTCCCGACTTAATAAAAAAAGTTTTGGACTCTTGCAATATTCCTGAGCCTAAAAATTTGGACGATGCTATAAACGCCGTTGAATGGGCAAAAAATTTTGCGCGTAATGCTTATTGAATAATATGTGTTTTTGTCCGTTATGCTATAATTCAACACAACCTAAAAAATTCAAAAATAACTATAAGTCATTAAGCCGGGAGGAGTATTTTTTATGACGGATCGGGGAAGGGTGCGTAAGTGTTCACATCAACAATTTAAAATTAAAAGCAAAAATAATAAAGTCAAGAAAAAAAATAACGAAGTATCATTATTATTTTGTTGGAGTTTTGGAGTTTTTGTTTTAGCCTCGTTTGGATTGGCTTCATTTTTAATGTTTTCTGCCGGACATTTTTCATCTTTTTCGGCTGAAGAAGCATGGAGCAAAGATAATAACAGCACGAATTTATTAAGCGTTGAGATTACCGAGCTTGAGCCAATCGAAAAAAATGACGACTCTGATTTAATTGCACAAAATCCAAATTCGCATATTTTAGAGGAGTTCGGACCGCTCCCGAAATATTTATCGGATTATGAAAGCATAATTCTTAATGAGCAGGATAACGGGACAAATATTCCAGATGATGAAGAAGAAATTTCAGATGAAAACGGGAAAATAATAACAGTAGAAAATAAAAATATTAAACCTGAAAATAATAACCCCGCTTTTATCGAAACTGGAACCGTCTGGCGTGAACATATCGTAAGAGAAGGCGAAACACTTTCGGATATAGCGATGGCTCACGGCGGAATTACTGCACAGGATATTTTACGGGCTAACGGTTTGAAGGACGCAAATAAATTATCGGCTAAACAATTATTATTAATTCCGAATGACGCTGACAAAATCGATGAAACTCTTGATGAAGTCAGAACCCGTCAAATGAGAGTCGCAGCAGCTAAGGAAAAATTAGAGCCAATCGAAATTAAATCATATGTCGTAGCTCCCGGTGATTCTTTATGGTCCATCGCAAATTCTCAAGGCATCGAACATGATACTCTCGTCGGTTCAAATAATTTTAAAACTTCTGCGAGATTGCGTCCCGGTATGGTTTTGAGAATACCGAATCAAGATGGAATTTTTTATAACATGAAGAAAAATGAAACCCTCGAAAATGTCGCTAAACGTTTTGGGCTTAATACAAATAAAATTAAACAGGTAAACGTTAAAAAAGATTTTGCAAATTTAAAAACCGGCGATGAAATATTTTTACCCGGAGCAAAACCAGAAGCCGAAAAAACTCCCGCTGTTGCTCCAATCCAAAATACAGCGCCAAAACTTGCAAATAATAATAATAATTTAAATAATAATAAATCAAAAAAATCTCAGATTATTGCATATATAGAACCTTCGGAAAAAACTTCAAGTGCAGCATATAAATGGCCTCTCATGGGCAGAATTAATAGCCCGTTCGGTTGGAGACAGCACCCAATTACAAAGCGCAAAGATTTTCACACTGGAATAGATATTAAAGGCGAGAGAAATGCTCCGATAAAAGCAGCAAATTACGGCCATGTAATTTATTCCGGATGGATGGGCGGTTATGGTAAAGTCCTCGTAATCGAACACAATAACGGCCAGTCAACTTTATATGCTCATTGCAGCAGTTTATTAGCAGGAAAAGGAGCGACGATTTCTCAGGGGCAATTAATTGCAAAAGTCGGAACAACTGGAAGATCAACCGGACCGCATTTACATTTTGAAGTCCGCAACGGTAACAGTCCCGTAAATCCAATTAAATACTTGAGCAAATAAAATTCAAAATGGCAAAATATATTTTTATCACCGGCGGAGTAGTTTCGTCATTAGGAAAAGGAATAACAGCAGGTTCAGTCGGAACATTATTAAAAAAACGCGGGCTGAAAGTTTCAATTTTAAAAGTAGATCCTTATTTAAACGTTGATGCCGGGACAATGAACCCATTTCAACACGGCGAAGTTTTTGTAACAGATGACGGCGCTGAAACTGATCTTGATCTCGGACATTATGAGAGATTTATTGATGAAACTTTGAGCGAAAAAAATTCATTGACTACCGGCAAAATTTATTCCGGCGTTATAAAAAACGAACGTAAAGGCGAATATTTAGGCGGTACAGTTCAAGTTATTCCGCACATAACAAATTATATTCAGGAAAAAATTATTGATGCCGGCAGAAATTTAGATGTTTTGATCGTTGAGATCGGCGGAACTGTCGGGGATATTGAAGGTTTACCATTTCTTGAAGCAATTCGACAAATGGCGGTGCGTGTTGGCCGTGAAAATATTGTTTATTGTCATGTCACGTTAATTCCGTATTTGGAAGCAGCGAAAGAATTAAAAACTAAACCGACTCAGCACAGCGTTCAGGAATTAAGGCGCATCGGAATTTTGCCTAATATATTGGTTTGCAGAACGAGTCACCCAATGGATGAAGCCATGAAAAATAAAATTGCTTTGTTTTGTGATGTTCCGTTTGAAGCAGTTATTGAAGTCATGGACGAAACTACAATTTATAACGTTCCGATTAGTTTACATAAACAGAAGCTCGACATTTTAATTTTAAAATATTTAGGCTTGAATTTTGACGCTGAACCCGATTTAAATGACTGGGTGAGAGTTGTTGACCGTTATATAAATCCTTCGGAAGAGGTAAAAATCGCATTAGTCGGGAAATACGTGCAGCATAAAGATGCATATTTAAGCGTTGTCGAGGCTTTACATCATGCAGGGATCGCCCGTGATGTTCGAGTAAATATTATTTCGATTGAGGCGGAAATTTTAGAGGACAAAAATAAAAATCCTGCTGAAATTTTAAATTTTGCTGACGGAATTTTAGTCCCCGGAGGTTTCGGAGTTCGAGGCGTTGAAGGGATGATCATGGCCGCAAAATATGCACGTGAAAATAATGTGCCGTTGTTCGGAATTTGTCTCGGTATGCAAATGATGGCCGTAGAATTTGCGCGTAACGTTTGCAATTTGAGAGGAGCTAACAGTAAAGAAATGGACCCGGCAACAATTCACCCGATTATACATTTAATGCAGGAGCAGGAAAATTTAAAAGATCTCGGCGGGACTATGAGGCTGGGTGCTTATCCCTGTGATTTGGTCGAAGGCACTAACGCCGCAAAAGCTTACGGAGAATTACATATTTCAGAACGTCACCGCCACAGATATGAATTTAATAACGCATATCGTGAAAGATTAGAAAACGCCGGCCTAAAAATTTCAGGAATCTGCACCGAGCGCGATCTAGTAGAAATTATAGAATTGCCCGGACATAATTGGTATATCGGCGAACAGTTCCACGCTGAATTAAAATCAAGACCAACAAGACCGCACCCATTATTTGACGGATTTATAAACGCAGCTGCTAAATTTATGAGGAGCAAATAATTTTTAAAATGGAATTAATTGACGCAATTCATCAAATAGCAAAAGTTTTCACGGACAGAAAAGAATTTATACAGACTGAAGAAGCTACGAAGACAGCATTAATTATGCCGTTTATAAGCGCGCTGGGTTATAACGTTTTTGATCCGTCTGAAGTTGTGCCGGAATTTACCGCCGATATCGGAACTAAAAAGGGCGAAAAAGTAGACTACGCAATTTTAAAAAATAATGAACCCGTCATGTTAATTGAAGCAAAATTTACAAATGAAATGTTAGACGCTTCAAAAGAAAGCCAATTAATGAGATATTTCAATGTTACTCCGGCTAAAATCGGAATTTTGACAAACGGCCATGAATATAAATTTTATACTGATTTAGATCAAAATAATATGATGGATCAAATGCCTTTTTTACAATTTTCGATTTGTGATATTAGCGAGCCGATTGTAAAAGAGCTGAAGAGGTTTACAAAATCCGCATTTAAAATTGAGGAGATCGCATCAACAGCAGAAGAATTAAAATATACTGGCGCAATGAAATCATATTTACAAGAACAATTAACAGAGCCGTCGGAAGATTTTGTAGAATTTATGGCGCGAAAAGTTTTTAAAGGAAGATACACCGGGAAGACCAGCGAAAAATTTAAAATTATTACTAAGAAGGCATTTACTCAATTTGTAAGCGACCGCGTTAGTGATAGATTGGCTACAGCACTTTCAGAGGAGAAGGCCGCAAGCTCTGAGCAGGATAATAATAAAAATTCTCAAGACGAAAACAAAGAAGCAAAAAATAAAATTGTTACGACTCAGGACGAAATAGACGCGCTGAATATTGTAAAAGCAATTTTAAGGCCGTTCGTTGACGTGAAAAGAATTGTTATAAAAGATACGATTAATTACTGTAATATTTTACTCGATAATAATATACGCAAAATTTTATGCAGATTGTATTTTAATAATCCAAATAATAAATACGTGGGATTTTATGACACTTCACGAAAAGAATTTAAAGCACCAACGCCGGAAATTGATGATATTTATAAGCACGCTGAAGAATTGGAACGGGTTTTAAAATTTTATCTTGAGCCAAGCATAATAAGTAAAATCGAGGAAGATTCAAATTTAAATTTGAACGACGAAAATAATTAAATTAAAAAGATATTTCGGGACGGTGATTTTATTTATTAAATTTTGCTGTCCTGATTTTTTATTTTATTCAAGTATAATCACCTGAAATTTTTATTTAATTAGTTTGGAGGAATATTTTTTATAAATGATCATGAAAGTGAGAAAATTTATTTTTGTTTACGCGATAATTTTAATAATTACTTTTGCATCTCAATCATTCGCAACCGAAGCGGTAACAGATAACGAAATCGGAACAAGTTCAGGCTCATCAAATAACATGATGGAACGAATTGAAAATTTATTATATGGTTATATCGTGAAAGGCGGTTTAATTGAACGTCTCGGAAAAGCTGAATCTGATTTATTTGGGCGCAGTTTGCCCGGAACAATCGCTGAACGTTATACGGCAATAGTAAATTTTCTGGAAAATGGAACAGAGGATCAGCCGTCAATGATTTTTAAATTAGGTGTAGCCGAATGGATAATAAATAAAAAAATCGCCGGTTCAAATTCCGTTATGTCCAGGCTGGAAAATCTCGAAAATAATTTAAACGGTTCAACCAGTCAGGGCAATCCCGTAGCGATGAGGATAGAGAGTTTATTATCGACGTTAGTTTCTGATCCGGTAAGTTTTAAGAATGTAATTTTACCGGGAGACACCGTTTTAAAATTTAGATTTCTGGACGAAATGAACCCGGCAAAATCTCAAGTCGGCGATGTTGTAAGACTGGAATTAACTAACGACATTATTATAGATGATTGTTTAATCGCACCAGCTGGATCAATTTTATTGACTGAAGTAAGAGCAGTGAAAAGGCCCAGAGCTTTCGGAATTCCCGGAGAAGTCAGGCTGAGTTTTGGAGATTTTGTGCCGCTCGGACCGCAAAAACCTAAAATTAAAATTGACAAGGCTTCACAAGCTGCAATAAAAGAAGCTCGAAAATTAGGAGATCGCGGAGAAGGTGCTGTCGTTAGTGCAGGTGCTGCCAGTATAGCCGGAGCTGCATTGCTTGGACCTGTTGGACTTGTCAGCGGTTTATTTATTCGCGGAAATTCAATTAAAGTGACACCCGGTTCAGTTACATTTGTTCAGACTGACGGTGAAACAATAATTTCAGCTTATCCCATTCCAGCAAGCTTACAAAATAATATACCTTATGCCGAACCCGATGAAGAAAAAAATTCAGGTGCTTCGGCATCTGTTTCTGCTTCATCGTCAAGTTCAAAGCGCAGAACTAAAAAGGCAAGCGAAACAAAAAAATCACGTTCGGTAAAAAAATCAGCGAATAATAATAATTCAAGCAATAATAACGATGACGATGATGATGACGAAGATTTTGAACTTCCGCCGGAGCAAAATGTCAATTAAGATTAATAAAAATAAAAATAAAATTTTAATTCCGATATTTTTAACTTGTTTAATTTTAACTTCATGGCCGGTTCATGCTGATGAAATAACAAGCAAAATTTTAGAGCGTTGGACCTCGTTTCATTGGGGCGATAATAATTTTATATGGGTTGTTCATTATCCTTCTGAAATTGTAGATGCTTGGGTAAATTCCGAAGCAAAAAAATCAAATATGAATGACGTTCAGCGCGCAAATTATAAAAAAAATTTTATTGAAGACCTGCAAATTAATAAATCTGAAGCGTTTTTGATCAGTGTATATTCATTTGGGAAAAATGTCCCGGATTTGAGGCCGATAAACGAAAATTTTAAATTAATAAATTCATCCGGTGAGAAAATTTCCCCGTTAAAATATGATTCAAATTTAGAATATTTAGCTCCCGGAGTTGTGCAGGGTTTAATATTTTTTCCTAAACAGCCCGACAAAAATTTTGCATTGTCAATTAATAAAATTGCTCCTGAAGAAAAAATATTTTCATTTGCTCCGCCCGAAATTATTGCGCCTAAACAAATCCCAGAAAATAAACCAGCTCCAAACCCCGAAGTTATAGTTGTAAATCTGCCGAAAAAAACTCCGCCGCCTCCGAAATTTGAACATAAACCGATCGCGCCTCCTGTTAAAATTGAGCCTGTTCAAGAAGATAACTCAATGAAAGATTTTGTAAATGATGTCCTGGCTAAACGCGCAAAGTCTAAAGAGCCGGAAGACGATCAGAATAAAAATAATAATAATAATGTTCAGCTCGCAGTGTCAAGGCCGGTTAATGTTGATGATGCTTATATCAGTCGTGAGCATCTGTTGCGAAGATTTTTATTATTATGGAGCGACAATAATCCGTCTGAAATGTATGAAATGTTGAACGAGCAGTCTAAAAAAAATATTTCACGCGAAAATTTCATAAAGGAAATATATAAAACTGGTGATTTTAGAGCCGGCTTGAAAACTGATTATAAAATTGATTGGATCGGCGAAGAACGCGCAAAAATTACGGTGACGAGGAAAAATTTAATGTTCAAAAATTTATCAGCCAGGACATTAGGCGTAACTCGTGAGGGGTCATCGTGGAAAATTGTATGGTAAATAAATCATGAAATCGAAATTTAAATTTAAATTTAAATTAAATTCTGGAAAAATAATTTTATGCGCGATAATAATATTTTTTATTCTGGTTGTGCGTTCTGCCAGAAAAGATTTAAAACTCGATGTCGATTTATTGCGCGCAAGTCTGAGCAAAATTCCAACGCTGATAATGGAAAATATACAAATTTCACGAGAGATTTCCGGCGATTTATGGAGCGTTAAAATTCCTTATATGGGTCAAGAACATGGAAATTATGCATTTATGAGATCACTCGATATAAAACGCAAAATAGCCGGCGATGCTGGAGAATGGGAATTTTTTGGACGAGAAGGAATTTACTCACATGATGAAAAAGCAGCTGAAGCTTCGGACTTAATAGGCAAAATGGAAGAACGCGATCAAAAATGGATGTTGAACACACCAAAAGTTTACTGGAAGGACGGCAAGGAAGAATTAATTTTCCCGGACGGCTTAAAAATTTATAATGATGAAATTACAGTTGAAACGCCCTTTGCAAGTGTAGATAAAAACGGCGTGATATTATTACGGAGAGGAGGAATTATTAAATGGCAAAACACAAAATAAATTTTATAATAATTGCTGTTTTAATATTTATATTTCCTTTTAAGATTTATGCTCAAGATTTAAACGCAGATAACGAGGGAGAAAATTTAAATTTAAATCCCGAACAAGTTAAATTAAATGCTGATAGAGTTTCATTTAATGACGAGACGGGACAAGCACTCGCCGAAGGTAAAGCAGTTTTACAATATGGAGATGCTACGATACAGGCCGAAAGAATTGAATATGACGCAAGCTCCCAAAAAGTTAAAGCACTTGCACTCCCAAATGAACAAGTTACGTTAAGTTATGGAAATAAATACGTTAAGGCCGATCAGCTTGATTATGATTTAATTTCACAAGAGGGAATTTTATCCGGGCCTCATACTCGTTTAGCAGTTGGCGAAGGTGTTTTATATGTTTACGGTAAAGAAATAAATGTAATCCCTTGGGATTTAGCAGAAGAACGCGGACTCGTGAAAGGTGCTGCAGCCGATTATTTAGCGCGTTGGTCCGAAGTAACTTTAACGACGTGCACGCTCGAACATCCGCATTATAAATTGGTAGCAAAATCGGTTTCGTTTGTGCCGGGCAAAAAAGTAATTGCGAAAAAGCCAAGAATATATTTAGGCAATTTATATTTATTTTCTTCGCCGTTTGATTACGTTGTAGAATTGAAGCGGCGTGCTGTAAGTTATTCGATCTGGCCGTATTTTCAGCACAGTGATAAACGCGGAACTGGCGGAGGGTTGAGAATTTCTGCAGGCTGGCAAACCGGAAAAGCTGCGCTCGATATAGCTTACGCTACTGAATCAAAATTTGAATGGGCCTTTGAAATTGAACAGCAATTAAACGAAAATTTTACGATCGCCGGAGGTTTTGAACATTCTTGGGATGATTTATGGGATAATAAAGTCTGGAGGCCGTTTGCAGCGTTGAGATACAATAAAAATAACTGGCGCGCAGAACTTTTATACAGGAAAAATCAATATATTTCAGACCAGAAGGACAGCACTCACAAATTTAAAGGGCGTTTAGATCGCAAACCAGAATTTACAGTGTGGTCGCCGTGGTATAGAACTTCTCAAAATTTATGGCTGACATTTTTTGCAACTCACGGCACATATTTGGAAAAACTTTTAAACGATACTGGCTCGCTTACAAATCGTTTTGGTTTTGGTGCTCACGGTTATTTTGAAACGATCACTGACGATAACGGAACAGAATTATTTTCAGATAATACCGCAAGTTTATGGTTATATGACCGCGATAAAAGAGAACAGCGAATGTTTAGAACTTTTTCAGGTTTCAGGTATAAAACTGGTAATGTGCAGTGGGGTTCAGCATTTGAGCGAATATACTCGTGGGGACAAAGCTCAATGAAGTGGGACGAATACCGCGACCGCAAGAGATTTCATCAAAAAGTCAGATTCCAGATCGGCCCGGAGTTTTTTGTATATATGCGTGGCAGTTATGATATAAGCGAACATTTTGCAGATGAAATTTTTTACGGCATTCAATGGGTAACGGATTGCATGACTTGGGATTTATATTATAAAAATGATCGCACGTATGATGACGATGACAAGATCGGTTTAACGCTTTCAATAAATGCATTTCCCGAAAAAGATGCGACGCTCGGACAAAATCAGGACAAAGATCCATTTTTACCGCCTGACGATTTGCCGAAAAAATAAAAATTTAAATTTAAAATTAAAATTAATTTACGAGGTGAAAAAATTTTGTATTTATGTTATATCGATGGGGAATTTAAAAAACCGGAAGATGCAAAATTACCAATTTCAGATTTAATAATACAAAGGGGTGTCGGAGTTTTTGAAGTGATGGCGACACATGATTTAAAAATTTTAATGCTCACACCCCATCTTGAAAGATTTAAAAACAGTGCTGAAAGTTGCGGAATAATTAATTTACCTGATGTCGAATTTATGAAAAAAATTATTCACGAGGGCGTTTTAAAAATAAATAAAGATGTTCGAGTTAAAGCATATCTTTCAGGCGGAGATGTTTTCGACGAGGCGACCGGAAAATTTACGAATCCGAGATTTTTCGTAATATTCGAAGCTCAGGACGTTGTCTCAAATGAAACGAGATCAAAAGGCGTAATTTTAGACCCGGTTCCGTACGGTCGCGATGATCCGAATGTTAAAAGCGTTGATTATAGAAAAACTTATCAGAATCATTCCGGGACGTTTGAGACGTTGTACTGTCCTGACGGAGAAATTACGGAAGCGGGGCACAGCACATTTTTTTTGATCGTAAATAATATTTTGATCACAGCTCCGTTAAACCGGGTTTTAAAAGGCACAACCAGAGCGGCAATAATTGAGCTTGCAAAATCCGAAAATATAAAAGTTGAAGAGCGTTGCCCGTTATGGTCCGAATTAGCTGGAGCATCTGAAGCGTTCATAACTGGAAGCGTGAAAAAAGTTGTACCAGTCGTGAAAATTGGCGGGATCGTTATAGGAAATGGAAAGCCCGGAACTATTACGCAGAAATTATCAAATTTATACGACAAATATATATCCCGCTGGCTTGAATAATTAAAATTAATGATTTAAATTCAGGCTTTATTAATTAAAATTCTAGCGTTGTTAAAATTTTTCAAAAATGGAGTGTGCATTTAAAAATGGAGCAAGTTCGTTCACTTTCTCAGTTAATCGAGGAAGCCCGTAAATTATGTTCAGAGAAAGGCCGTAAAAGAATTTCTGTCGCAATGGCAGAAGATGCCGGATTAATTTCAGCAATTGAGGAAGCTCGTAAACTCGGACTCGTTGATGCTACTCTCGTGGGAAATTCCGAAAAAGTTAAAGCTTGTATCGAGGAAGCCGGCGCGAATGAAACAGATTATCATATTATCGCCGAAGATAATGAAGCAAAATGCGGAATAGTAGCCGTTACAGAAGTTTCAGCAGGTCGCGCAGATATTTACATGAAAGGCCAATTACATACGGATAATTTTTTACGCGGAATGTTAAATAAAGAGGTCGGTTTACGCGTTGGAAAAAATGCTATTTCACATTGTTATTTCCATTCAATTCCAGGATATGACAGAGTAATATTTATTGCTGACGGTGCTTTTAACATGTATCCTGATTTAAAAATGAAAAAGGACATCGTACAGAACACCGTAAATTTTGCCAGATCGTTGGGCGTTGATACTCCAAAAGTTGCATGTTTATGCGCGGTCGAAATGGTTAACCCGGATATGCCCTGCACACTCGATGCTACAGCTTTAGTCCAGATGTATAAACGCGGTCAGCTTAAAAATTGTATAGTCGATGGACCTCTCGCGCTCGATAATGCTATTGACGAGGAAGCCGCAAGAATTAAACATATTAAATCAGATGTTGCAGGCCGTGCAGATATTTTAATCGTCCCGCAGATCGAAGTCGGTAACGCCTTAGCTAAATCAATAAGCTTCTTCGCAAAAGGAAGCGAGACAGCCGGTTTAATTGTTGGAGCAGCTGCACCAGTAGTATTAACCAGCCGTGCAGATTCACCAAGAGCAAAATTATTGTCCATTGCTGGGGCTGTAATGTTAGCTCATCATCAGGGATAATATTTTGATATAAAAATTTTTATCAGGAGGTATTTTTCGTAATGAAAAAAATTCTCGCGTTGGCTTTAGTTTTATCCTGTTTAATGTCTGGCGTAGCGTTCGCAAAAGTTACACTCGTTTACGCTGAAGTTAATCCGTTGGATACGATCGTCGGACAAATGGCAACAGCCTTTAAAAATAAGGTTGAAGAATTATCAAAAGGCGATGTAATAATCGACATTCAGGCAGGCGGAGTTTTAGGTTCAGAAGCTCAAGTACTTGATGGAATTTTGGGCGGTGGCGATACCGTAGACATGTCGAGAATTTCGGCATTTGCTTTAACAAGTTACGGATGCCAAAAAGCGATGTTATTATCAATTCCTTACACTTTTGTAAGCCGTGCACATTTCTGGAATTTTGCGAACAGCGATTTAGCTCAGGAATTTTTAGCAGAGCCTCATAATGTCGGACTTCCATTAAGAGGAATTTGCTACGGTGAAGAAGGTTTCAGACATTTCTTCTTTAAGCAGAAAGTTTCAGGTTTAGCAGACTTGAAAGGCAAAAAAATCCGCGTCTCCGATGATCCTATTATGACCGGCATGGTTAAGAATTTAGGCGCAAATCCGACCGTTGTAACTTACACCGAATTATATTCAGCTCTTCAGACCGGTGTAACTGATGCAGCAGAACAGCCGATCGCAAATTACAGATCGAACGCATTTAACGAGGTTGCCCCATGCTTATTACTTGATGGACATACGCTCGGAGCAGTTCAGATTATTATTGCTGACTCAGGCTGGAACAAATTAAACGATCAGCAGAGAGGCTGGTTAATGGAAGCTGGAAAATTTGTACAGGGCGAGAACGCAAAAATTTCTGAAAAAGAAGAAAATGCAGTACTCGAATTATTAAAAACTGAAGGCACCACAGTTGTTGATGTTCCGGATAAAGCCCCTTGGATTAAAGCATGTCAGCCGACCATTCAGGCAAATACAAAGAGCCAAGCAGAGTTATATAAAAAGCTCGTAGATTTTCAGAATTAATATAAATTTGTAAATTTCGGCAGGAGTTTTTGTGCATTTAATGTGCGAATTTTCTCCTGCTGATATTTTTTTATATTTTTTTAAATTTTTCTGGAGGTGTAATTTATTTTGTCAGGTATTTTTAAATTGCTTCACTTAATAAAGCCCGTTTATGATTTGACGGACAAGCTCGTAATGTTGATTTGTAAATTATTATTGGTCGCCGATATAGTTATTACATCGATGTCGGTCGCCGGTCGTTATATTGAATGGATTCCGGACCCGGCATGGAGTGAACAAATGGTGTTAACGTTTATGGTGTACATGGCCGTATTATCTGCAACGCTCGCGATCAGACGTAAAGCACATATCAGAATGACATCATTTGATAAATATTTACCCGAAGGCTTAATAAGATTTATGGATTTAATTTCGGATATAGCAGTATTGTCGCTCGGTGGAGTAATGCTTTATTACGGTATTTTAGTTTGCAATTCACCTTTAGCAAGATTCGGAAGATATGAGAGTATACCGACTTTAAGCAGATTCTGGATGTTTTTGCCGATTCCTATAGCTGGCGGAAGCATGATAATTTTTGAAATTGAGCAAATATTTGAGAGGCTTGAAGAAATTTTTACTGGAGGCAATAAATAATTTTGAAAAAGATATTAATACCAGTATTAATAATTTTGATCGCAGTAGGAGCGTATTATTTTATTGGAGGCTCTAAACCTGAGCAAAAAACAGAAAATAAAAACGTTCCAGTTGCAGAGCAGTCAAAATCTGAAATAAAAAATAATGCTGAACCAGTTAAAAACGTTAAAGAACCTGAAGGAGCTACGAAGGATTTAATTGACTCTTTGAGCAATAAAAATTTTGATCCTGAACAGCTCGAAGGTCTCGTAAATTTTGGAGCTAATGTAAATTTTGCGTATTCTGACGGCACAACAGTTTTAATGAAAGCTATAGATTTAAATTGCTCGGCTGACATTATCGAGACTTTAATTGATCTCAGTGCTGACGTAAACGCTAAAAAATCCGATGGGACTACAGTTTTAATGAACGCTCTGAATAAAAAATCTGATCAGGAAATTTTATATTTATTGCTTGACCGCGAAGCCGATGTAAATGCCGCAATGAACGACGGCACAACCGCTTTAATGTTGGCTGTAAATAATAATTTTGGTCTCGAAATAATGGACATCTTGATCGATAACGGTGCAGATTTAAACGCAAAATATTCAGACGGCAGAACTTTATTAATGATGGCCATCGATAATAATCCAGCGCCGGATGTAATTAACGATTTATTAGATTCTGGAGCAGACGTAAACGCAAAATTTAAAGGCGGAAATAATATTTTAATGTACGCTCTTGGAAAACATACGGGAGCAGGTGTTATTGATGCTTTAATTGCTTCAGGTGCAGACGTAAACGCAAAAAATGATGACGGCATGACCCCATTAATGATCGCCGCAAATAATAATGCCGGTTCAAGCGTTGTACAAATTTTGATCGATGCTGACGCGGATATTTTTGCAAAAGATAATAAGGGCCGTACGGTTTTGGATTTTGTGAAAGATAACGAAGTCAGAAAAATAATTTTAGAAGTTGCAGAATAAAATAATAAGAAATAAAAAAATAATTTCTAGGGGGTAAGATTTAAATTGAGTCCTGAAGATATTTCGACATTAGTATTACTCGGATCATTTTTCGCAATGATTTTATTAAGATTTCCGATCGCTTATGCTGTGGGTTTATCGACTGTATTTTGTTTAATGTCTCAAGGCCAGGCACTTGTAACATTACCGCAACAAATGGTAAAAGGAATTTGGTCATTTAGTTTAATGGCAGTCCCGTTTTTTATTACGATGGGCGTGTTAATGGGTTCAGGAGGAATTTCGGATAAATTAATTGCTCTGGCGAATTCGCTAGTCGGCTGGATGCGCGGCGGTCTTGCAATGGTTAATATTGTTGCTTCGTATTTCTTCGGAGGAATTTCCGGCTCTGCTTCAGCTGATACTGCATCACTTGGATCAATTTTAATTCCTATGATGGTCGATCAGGGATATGACGCGGATTTTTCAACGGCTGTCACGATCACTTCATCATGTGAAGGGTTATTAGTTCCGCCCAGTCATAACATGGTAATTTATGCGACAACGGCGAGCGGGATTTCAGTCGGAGCGTTATTTATGGCTGGATATGTTCCAGGCGCAATTTTAGCGTTATCGTTGATGGTTGGTTCTTATATTATTTCGGTTAAACGCAATTACCCGAAAGGTGAGCCGTTTAGATTTAGCGTATTTTTAAAGCAATTGGCGACATCATTCTGGGCATTGGCAGCAATTTTAATCGTTGTTGTCGGAGTTGTCTGCGGAGTATTCACTGCGACGGAATCTGCGGCTATAGCGGTCGTATATTCGTTATTTGTTTCGGTGTTTATATATCGCGGATTAAGCTGGAAGGGTGTATGGAAATCGCTTGACACGTGCGTCGAAACTTTGGCGATCGTTTTAATTTTGATTGCGACTTCTGCGGCGTTTGGATATTGTTTAACAACGTTGCATGTTCCTGCAAAAGCGGCAATGTTAATAAAGAGCGTTTCCGATAATCCTATTATAATAGCTTTAATGCTCAATGCGATTTTATTAATTTTGGGATGCATTATGGACATGGCTCCGATTATTTTAATTGCGACTCCTATATTATTGCCTGTAGCTCAATCGATCGGAATTAATCCCATTCAGTTTGGAATAATGGTAATTTTAAATTGCGGAATCGGATTATTAACGCCTCCAGTAGGAGCGGTGTTATTTATTGGTTCAGCTGTTGCGAAGTTGCCGATGGAAAAAGTTGTAAAAGCTACATTACCGTTTTACCTTTGCATGTTGATCACGCTTTTATTATTGACGTTTATACCGGCTTTAAGTTTATGGCTTCCTGCGTTCTTTGGATATGCTGTATAAGCTGTAAATTAAATTTTAAATTTAAAAAAGTTTTATGCCCTCTTGTAAATTTTAACGGGAGGGTAATTTTTTTTAGAAATTTGATATAATCTCAAGGTAAAAAATAAATATTTTAAAATACATTGAAAGGCGGTTGAAAAATTTTGATTGCTAATTTCGGACGCACGGACATAATTGATCACATCACATCACATCACATTACATCACATCACGAACGCAACGCAAATATTGAACTGTTAAGAATTTTCGCAATGCTTGGAATAATAGCGCATCATTTTTCAGTTCATGGACACTTTGAATTCCAAACAAATTTAATAACTTTAAACAGATTATGGACGCAATTTATATTAATGGGCGGCAGTCTTGGTAATAGTATATTTGTATTAATATCAGGATATTTTTTAATAAATTCTTCCGGGATAAGTTTAAGGAAATTAATAAAATTCTGGTTGAAAATATTTTTTTATTCAGTAACGATTTATGCATTATTTATAATTTTTGGTAACAAGGATTTTGAAATCAAGGAAGCTATAAAAATAATTTTGCCAGTGAGTTCAGGACAATGGTGGTTTGCAAGCTGCTGGTTTGTTATGTATATGGCGCATCCGTATTTAAATATTTTGTTGCGTAATTTGAGTAAAATAAATTATCAGAAGATGTTAATAACATTTTTCATATTATGGAGCATTCTTCCGATGATATTTTTCAATAAATTTCAATATCAATGTAATAATTTACTTTGGTTTATGTATTTATACGGTCTGGCAGGATATATAAGACTGCACGCTGATAATTTTGGAAGCTGGAAATATATTTTATATGGACTGGTTGGGATATTAATTAATTTTTCAATTGTAGTAATGTTTGATGTAATTGGTTTGAAATTTCATATTTTTGCGAAACATTCAACATTTATTTACGGAATGAGGCATTTTACAATATTATTTATTACGGCATGTTTATTAATAGGATTTAAAAATTTAAGGATCAACAGCAATTTTATAAATTTAATATCATCTGCTACGTTTGGAGTATATTTGATTCATGATAATAATTTTATTCGTAAATTTTTGTGGCTGGAATTATTTAAAAACGCTTCGTATTCTGAAAGTCCGTATTTAATAATTTATTCGATTTTAGTAATAATTTTGGTGTTCTCTGTTTGTACATTCGTTGATCTTTTAGTGCAAAAAATTTTAAGACTTGCAAAATAATTAACATAATTAACTGCGAACGGAAAGAGCGAACAGAAGTAAAGAAGGTTTTTGCAAAATTTTCATTTTGGTATAATCTAAAACATGATTACGATAAATAATAATTTTATGGACGTTAAATTTTATACTCGTGAAGATTTGCCGGAAGATATAGCTGGGGATGTTAATGCTACGAAAAGTTTTTTAAATCTCGCCGGAAATATATTAGCACCTTCACAAGTTCACGGAAAAAATATAATAGCTCCAGATGAAAAAGAAAAAAATATTTTACCTGCCAGACCAGAGGCCGATGGAGTTTATTTGAGCGATTTAAATTTTACTGTAATGATGCGTTATGCTGATTGTGCGCCGGTTATAATTTATCCTGATGAGAATTGGGCGAAAGAAAATTATAAATTTGTGGTAGTTTTACATTCAGGATTTCGCGGAACAGTTTTAAACATTGTAGATGAGGCGGTAAAAAAATTTAATATTCCTGCTCAAATTTGTAGTGCGTGGATTGGGCCGTGTGTAGGATTTGAGGATTATTCAAGATTTAACGATGAATGGACGCAGAAGGGGCTTGATGTGTTTCACGATAAAAATTTAAGGGTGCAGGACAGGTTTTATTTTTTTGATATAGCCGGCGAGATAACGTCTCAATTAAAAAATTGCGGTATACCAGAACAAAATATTTTAAATTCAAATATAAATACTTTTCGTGATTTAAAATGCTATTCGTACAGACGGGGCGACAAACTCGCAAGGATGGCTTTGGTCGCGAAATTGATTTAAATTATAAATTTATGAAAGGGGCTTGACGAAATAAAATGACCGTGTACAATACCTCAGCTCACCTCACCTCACCTCACCTATAATATTGCAATTTTAGGAGCGCCCTCCAATAATGGTAATATGGGTTGCATGGCTTTAAGTTATTCGCTGATTAACTTGTTGCATAAAATTGAATTGGAAAATAAATTATTGTTCAAATATATTTTTTTTGATGGTGAAAAAGATCAAAAATACCCGCGCCAAATCGCAAAAAGTCTCGGAATTTATGAAGATCATATAATGTCCAGCCAGCTCCCGCCAGTAAGAAGATTTAGGAGCATAGTCAGAAGACCTCATAATTTATTTAAATATATAAAAAATATTAGGACTTGCAAATTTGCTATAGATATGACCGGCGGAGATTCATTTAGCGATATTTACGGCGATGATAGATTTATTTACGGGACTAACGTTAAATTATTTACGGAATGGCTCGGAGTTCCGTTAATTTTAGGTCCGCAGACTTATGGGCCATATTCAGAACGTAATATCGAAAAAGCTAAGAGAGCAATAAAAAATTCTGTGCTGGTGATGACAAGAGATGATATTTCAGCCGAACTCGTAAAAAATATTTCCGGGATAGATCCTATTGCTGTCACCGATGTAGCTTTCATTCTGCCATATGAAAAGGAACAAAATCAACCTGCTAATAAAATTAAAATCGGAGTAAATATTTCAGGTCTGCTCGTTAAAGATCAAGTTGAAAAAACAACCATAAACGAAATTTTAAAAACTGACTATGACGAATATATTAAATTACTGCTTGACGAATTAACAAAACATGACGACTATGAAATTCATTTTATTCCGCATGTTACGGCCGATGTTACAGCGATTGAACGAGTAAAAAAATTATATCCTGGTGCAATATGTCCGGACATGTTTAAAAATCCTATGGAAGCAAAGTCATATATTTCAAAAATGGATTTTTTCACCGGAGCAAGAATGCACGCAACTATAGCAGCTTTTTCGAGTCATGTAGCTGTTATTCCTGCAGGCTACAGTAAAAAATTTATAGGCTTATTTAAATCGCTTGATTATGATCATGTACTTGATTTCAGAACTTTCAATACTGAACAAGCTGTCAAATTTACGCTTAACGGAATAACTGAACGAGAAAATTTAAAACAAGAGACTTTTAAAGGTATGCAAAAATTAAATTTTAAGCTCGACTTGATGAAAAATACTCTTGAAAACAAAATTTTAAAATTAATCAGCGAAGCACAATAAACAAGCACGCAAAAATATTTTTTATAGAGTGCAATAAAAAAAACTCCTCCCAAGTTCACAGATTTAATTTTATATCAAGGGAGGGGCTTTAATTTTTATTTTAATCAAACATCCCTGAAATTGACATCTCCGAATGTACTCGCATGATCGCTTCTGCAAATAACGGAGCAATTGATAACTGCATAATTTTAGGATTGTCCTTTTTTTCGCCTAATGGAACAGTGTCAGAAAATATTAATTTTTCAATTTCGGAATTATTTATATTCTCGATAGCTTTGCCCGATAAAACTGCATGCGTGGCACAAGCATAAACTTTTTTACAGCCGCGATCCATTAAACCTTTTGCAGCGTGGCAAATCGTCCCAGCCGTGTCAATAATATCATCAACTAAAATCGCTACACGATCTTTTACATCTCCGATTATGTCCATTACTTCGGAAACATTCGCAACTTCATGAGATCTGCGCTTGTCTACAATTGCAATATCCGTGTGAAGCATCACCGCAAATTTCCGGGCGCGCGCTACTCCTCCAACATCAGGCGACACTACTACAACCGAACCCGATCTTAAATCTTCAGCTAAAAATTCTTTGAAATATCCTGCTAATAATTTCATACCAGTTAAATGATCTACAGGAATATCAAAAAATCCTTGAATTTGTCCAGCATGTAAATCCGCCGTGATAACTCTATCAATTCCGCCATGCGCCAAAATATTCGCTACTAGTTTCGCCGTAATCGGTTCGCGCGGTCTAGCTTTTCTGTCCTGCCGTGCATACCCAAAATACGGAATTACTGCATTTACATAATGCGCAGAAGCCCTCTTAAACGCATCAGCCATAATTAATAACTGCATTAAATTTTCATTCGCTGGATTACACGTCGGCTGAATTATAAAAACATCCGCACCCCTCACAGTCTCATCAGGAGAATAACCGATCTCACCGTCAGAAAATCTGAAATGCTTCGCCTTCGATAATGGAATATTTAATACATCTGAAATCTTTTGCGCAAATTCAGGGTGCGCTGTTCCTGAAAATAATTTAATTCCGTTTCCTCTTGACAAAATTATTTTTGCTCCTTTATTTTTTACGTTTTGACCAGTCATTTATATTTATTTGACGCTCACGCGCTACTCCTAAAGAATTTACGGGTATATCTTTCGTGATAACAGACCCCGCAGCCGTCGCCGAATCATCACCTATCTCAACCGGCGCAATAAACATCGTGTCCGAACCAACAAAACAATTATTCCCGATATGAGTTTTATTTTTATTTTTTCCGTCATAATTGCATGTTATCGAACCAGCTCCAATATTTACATTATGGCCGAGCACAGCATCTCCCATATATGATAAATGCGGAACTTTTGAATTTTCGCCGACAATAGTATTTTTTAATTCTACAAATTTCCCGGCAAATGAATTTTTTTCAAGACATGAATTTTCACGAATATATATAAACGGTCCCGCCTTTGAATTATTTTTTAATTCGCTGTTCTCAATTACGGCATATGCAATTATATTAACGTCATGGCCGATGACTGCATTTTTTAAAATCGAACCTGAACCGATTACGCTACCCGATAAAATTTTACTTTTGCCCCATATTTGAACGTTAGGCATTATTTTAACGTCCGGATCAATTTCGACATCAGAGCCAATATAAACGGAATTTAAATCCAAAATATTTACACCGTTGCTCAAATGCTTTTTTAAAATTTCATCGCGCAAAATTAAATTTATATTCGTTAATTCTTCTTGATTATTCACGCCTAACATTTCCAGCTCAGGCATTATAAACGAATTCACACGCATATTTTTTTGATTCATAAACTTCAAAACATCCGGCAAATAATATTCACCTTGAGCGTTATTGTTATCAATTAAATTTATTACCTGCTCCAGACTTTTAACTTTAAATGCATAACACCCGGCGTTTACTTCTTTGATTTTTTTCTCATCGTCCGAAGCGTCTTTAAATTCTACAATTTTTATATTATTGCTTTCGTGAACTATTCTGCCGTAAGCTCCGGGATTTTCAGTTATAAAACTCGTTATGACACAATCATAATTTAATGAGCTGTCTATAAAATTTTTTAAGCTGGATTTTTTCATTAATGGCACATCGCCGTTTAAAACGATTAAATTTTTAAAATCGCTCCACCATTCACAGCAAATTTTTACTGCGTGGCCTGTTCCTAATTGTTCGCGCTGCCATAAAATTTTAATGGGATATTTGTTTGTGATATATTCTGAAACTTCGTCTGAACTTACTAAAACTGAAACATTCTGCGTGTAGCTTAAAGCATTCTCAATAACATAATCAATTAATTTTTTGTCTAATACATCGTGTAAAACTTTTGGGTGTGCGCTCTTCATTCTAGTGCCTTTACCTGCCGCCATGATGAGAACGCCCGTATTACTCATTGTCGCAACCACCTCGCTAGATCTCAAATTTAAAAACTGATGGCTGGGGTGGCTGGATTCGAACCAACGAATGACGGAACCAAAATCCGTTGCCTTGCCAGCTTGGCTACACCCCAATCGCAACAGTTGTAAATTATTTCACAAAAATTTTTTACGTCAAGCCATAAAATTATTATTATTATTAATATTCAAATTTTCCGGAAGAACATCAGTGCGGTTTTCTGGAAGCTCCGGGAGATCGTCATTAATTAATTTGTCTAATTCTTCACCTGTAATTATTTCTTTATCGAGTAAGATTTTAGCGATCTTGTCCATTAAATTTTTGCGTTCGGATAAAATATTTTTTGCGGTTTTATAACATTCGTCAATAATAGATTTAATTTCTTGATCGATTATAAAAGCAATTTCTTCGCTGTAATTTCTATCCTCCGAAATATCACGACCCAAAAATATTTCTTCGCGCTTATTTCCCAATTTTACAAGCCCTAATTTTTCGCTCATTCCCAACTGTGTCACCATTTGTCTGGCTGTTTGAGTAGCACGCTCCAGATCATTAGCTGCCCCGCTGGTAACATCGTTAAAAATTAATTGTTCTGCAGCACGTCCGCTCAATAAAACTGAAATACGGTTTAACAGCTCGGATTTTGAAATTAAAAACCTGTCCTCCTCAGGCAATTGCAAAGTATAACCGAGTGCAGCATGTCCGCGCGGAATAATTGAAATTTTGTGAACTGGATCAGAATTTGGTAAAACTTTCGCGACGAGAGCATGTCCGGTTTCATGATAAGCAATAATTTTTTTCTCGTGCTCACTTATTAAACGGCTTTTACGTTCCGGCCCGGCTAAAACTCTTTCGATGCCCTCTTCAAGTTCTTCCATTCCGATTTTTTCTTTATCGTGTCTCGCTGATAATAATGCAGCTTCGTTTATTAAATTCGCCAAATCAGCCCCGACCATTCCGGCAGTACGGCGCGCTAAAATATCAGTGTTGACATCTTCAGAAAATTTTTTCTCGCGCATATGAACTTTTAAAATTTCTTCACGGCCTTTTATATCAGGACGATCCACCACTATATGACGGTCAAACCTTCCGGGACGCAATAACGCAGGGTCTAAAATATCAGGTCTATTTGTTGCAGCTATTAAAATCGTGCTCGTAGTTTCATCAAAGCCATCAAGCTCGACTAATAACTGATTTAAAGTCTGTTCGCGTTCGTCATGTCCTCCGCCTAAACCTGCACCGCGATGACGGCCAACAGCATCGATCTCGTCAATAAAAATTATACATGGCTGATATTTTTTTGATTGCGCAAATAAATCACGAACCCTCGCCGCTCCAACTCCGACGAACATTTCAACAAAGTCAGAACCGCTCACGCTGAAAAATGGTACATCTGCTTCACCTGCTGCAGCTCTGGCCAATAAAGTTTTACCAGTTCCGGGAGGTCCAAGCATTAAAACTCCTTTTGGAACTTTTGCGCCCAACTTGCGAAATTTTTCAGGGAATTTTAAAAATTGTATTACTTCTTGTAATTCTTCTTTTGCTTCGTCACATCCTGCAACATCATTAAACGTAACTTTTGGGCGATTGTCCATAAATAATTTTGCTCTGCTTTTTCCGAAGCCCATTACTCTGCTTCCAACACCGCCGCCGCCCTGCATGTTATAAAGAAAATACACCCATACAGCAATTAATAATAATGTCGGAAACAATGAAGTTAATAAGCTCGTCAGCCATGAATTTTTTTGAGGTGCTTCAACTGTTACCGTGATGCCTTTTTTTACTGCTTGTTCTGCAATTCCCATAACGTCGAGACCATATGTTAAAAATCTTTGTCCGTCCTTCAATTCTCCTATAAATGTCCCCGAACTTGATTCGCCTGGAACTGTATTATTGCGAATTTGAAGAACTCTGACATTTCCGGAATTAAGATGCGTTATAAATTGGCTGTAACTTATTTCATCGTATTGTTTCTGAACTTCTTCGGGTGTTAAAAACATATTTACAAACGTTACTACTCCTAAGAACAGAACGAGATACAAGCCCAAATTTTTCACGTTACGACCCAAAATAAAAAAATCCCTCCTGTTTAAAACAAACTATATAAATTAAAAACTTTTTCGATTATATCAGGCAAAAAAAATAACAGCACCCAAAAAAAATTTGGATACCGTTATTAAATTATTAAAAATTAAAATAAATTAAAATAAAATTTTATCCGCTCTTAAAAATTAATAATTGCTTTCAGAGCCGTAACCTCCGGGCTGATAATTGTGTAAAACTTTTTCATTTTTGAGCATCATTTTAGCCGGTATGTATTTCGGGTTAACTCCGAGACAATATTCAAGCCAATTTATAGAGCGTTCGTGATCTCCCATTTCTTTAGCTGCTGCTCCTGCCATGTACGCCGAAAAATAATCGAGTTGATTCGCATAAACCAAACCAGCATAAGCCTCAAAAATATTTTGTTTGTTCTTTAATTTTTTTATTTCCTTATGACGTTGTATTAACGCGCTTTTTTCAGAATCGGACATGAAGAAATATGATTTTATAACTTTTCCGGCTTCAGTTGATTTATTTTCCATATCCGGAAGTTTTTTCCTTGATGAACTCGAGTACCCGTAATCATCATAACCATAAGACCCATAAGCCCCATAAGAATCCGAATAAGACGAATATGAAGGAATTTCTGGAGCGATATACTCATTGTTATAAATTGCATCCGAAGCGCTTAAATAATTTACAAATAAAAACGTTAATGCTATTGCCAAAAATATTTTTTTCGTGTTTTTAAAATTTTTCATGTTTACAGCCTCCGAATAAAAAATAACAGTACCGGAATTTTTTGCCAGATACTGTTATGTAAAAAATTTATTTACTTGATCTCATAAAATAAACCCATCTGTAAAATAAAATTTTTAATCAGGTTTATATATTGCGTTTACAGTTTTCAATAATTGTTTTGCCGGCATATACTTATCGTTAATATTTAAGCAATATTCCAACCAGCCTTTAGCGCGTCCGAGCCTGCCCATTTCCTTCGAAGTAACTCCGGCCATGTATGCTGAAAAATAATCATATTTGTTTTCGCTTACAAGTCTGGAATAAGCCTCAAGAGCATTTTTTTTGCTCTTCATTCTTGAAATTTCTGCATGCCGTTTAATTACTCTGTCCTGCTCACTATCAGACATAAAAAAATACTTTCTGACTACGCTTTTTACATCTTTTGCTCTGTTTTCCAGTTCTGGCAGGGTGGATTTTTTGTCCATGATCTTATAATAAAAATCCGATCCAGAATCGTAATAATAATCTAAAGGCTCCGGAATTTCAGGCGCAACATATTCGTTGTCATATTCAGCTGCACCATAAGCCACCGCCGAAGACATAAGCGCTATTAAAAACGCTAAGTAAAATTTTTTCATGATTCCCAGCCTCCAATTAAATTAATAAAGCTTCCCTACAGCGTACGCATATCCTCTGCTCTGAGGAGTGTTCGGCGTGACGTTTGAATAAAATCTCCTGCGGGATTCGTAACTGTCATCATAATCAATTCTGTAAAGTTCATGGCCGCTGAAATCATAATGAACCATGTAAGTCGTTGTAACCTGCTTTCCATCCTGAGAATATTCCCAGCCGTATTCCGTAAAATAAAGCGTTGAAGCCGTATACCTTGAAAGTCCGTAACGCGATTCGAGCTGCTCAATTGTTTCCTGTTTAATGGACGGATTCGTGTAATACTTTCTCGCAACCGCGTAAGGTGTACCGTAATCAACGCCGTAATCAATTAAATACCATGTCATTTTATTGGCATCAGTTTTGAGCGTCTGTACTTTCTTAGCTGAAGCAGGCTGAACAAAAAGCGCAAATATTAAAACCGCAAATACAAATTTTTTCATTGGAAAACCTAACCTCCCAGAAAATAAATTTTTACACAATTTCTAAAAATCTGAACATCGCTATTTTAGCATAATGTATAAATCGAAAAAAATTTTAAAACTTCTGGCACATTTATCGGAATTTTTCACGAAATATATTAACCTCTAGAATTTTAATAAATAATTAAGTAAGAATTATGAAATTTAATTTATAATCTCGTACGAAAAATTTTTTTATAGAGGAGTGTCCTGCTTTGAAATTGAGAAAAATATTTTTATTGTCGTTAGCATTTTTATTTTCATTCGCGTCATGTTCTTACGCTGGTGATACTTCGAACGGCCTAAAAAATTTAACAAACATTTTTAAATCTTCCGGACTGTTTGGAAATTCTAAACCAGGCATAGAAACTTGGGTTAATCCATCGTTTAAAATTAGGTCGCTCAAAAAAATTTTAGTGTTCGCAACAACCGCAAATCTAAACGCCGGAGGAAGTAACTCGCTCGCACCCTCCGAAGAAAATCAAAATAAATATAGCGTCGCAGATTGGACAGCAAAAAGTTTTCAAATCTCACTGAAAAAAAATAAACCAGTTATCACGACTATGCAGGATTATTTAAGAAAAATTGCAAACACCAGAGGCACAAATAATTCTCTTGAAGACGTTTTATTTTTTGCGCATCAGGAAGGCTATCAGGTTATTATTATTCCCGAAATAAATCAAAATTTTGAACTCGAACATGTCCCGGAAACTACTCGCACATATACAGTTTATAAAGATGTTCAGACTTACGATAATAAAGGAAATTTAACAGGCACAATTAAAATCCCGGAAGAAAAAACCGAAATTGTCCCGGCTCATGATGTTAGATATTTATCGACACGGTGTTTTATAAGAATATTCGATATTAAAGACCCGTATAAAAGCCATTTAGCAGCCGTGCAGTCCTCAATTTACCGCGAATATCAGGGCGGACCGGTTTTAAAAGTCGTTGAAAATTTAATAAGAGCTTCAGTTAAAAAATTATTCGGTAAAAAATAAAATGTTCAAAAAATTTGTTATTTTAATTATTGCCGAAGATTTATTCAGAAATTAACGCGCATAAAAATCATTTTAAATTCTTAAAACTCAACCAGCAAATATTTTTTTTAATCTCGTAAACTTGTAAAATTCTGACGCTTTCAATAAATTAATTTAATTTTATTTTATTTTAATGGAGGTGTCAGAACTGAATATTAATATTGCAATTGTAGATGATCAAATGTCAGATCGCGAACGTTTGCGCCATGATGTACAGTTCTGGCTTCATAATAGAGGAATTTCAGGAGATATAAAATTATTTTCAGATGGAGAGAGCTTGCTGGAAAAATTTTCCGTCAATGATTTTCACATTATATTTCTTGATATTTATATGAACGCCTTAAACGGAATAGAGACCGCCAGAAATTTGAGATCAGCTGATACGAATTTACTAATAATATTTTTAGAAATATTATTTAATTTTTCCATATCATATAAAG
>ERZ842401.1931-NODE-1931-length-28482-cov-6.214831_pt1 | contig 28482 bp, 32 predicted proteins | sample MGYA00521270_ERZ842401 | MGnify/ENA primary metagenome ERZ842401 (study PRJEB31892, sample SAMEA3878208) | bioreactor metagenome | biome: Moose rumen | place: Sweden | collected 2011-10 | study: EMG produced TPA metagenomics assembly of the PRJEB12797 data set... | reverse complement strand
ACAATTATTGCCAAAGCCAGATGTTGAAAATAAAAACGGGCATACGAAAAATTATGGCTTACCCATTGACCTTCGTTTTCTTATTTATTCTCCGCTTCGCTATCGAAACGGCCACTGGCAGTTTCTTCATCTTGAAACAAAAGAACCAAAAATTCAAGGCTGTGACAAAAAAGCCAAGAAACAACTGCGTTCCGCTAAAGTCGTCAAACTAGCACAGCAGTCAAAGTTAAGTGCGGAGTACCTGTCTCACGAGGGCTTGCGAAGTTCAAAGCGACAGTTGTTTCTATGCTCAGACAGTGACGACTTCCTAACGCTGCTCGCCGTATTATCCGCTTCGCTATCGAAACGGCACTGGCAGTTTCTTCATCTTAACGCTTTTTTCTCAATGCCTTTTGGCTGCCACCGGACAATTCGTCTACATTTTAATCGGTCACTAATGATATTTATTTGAACCCTGAAGGATTGTCAGAAAATAGTTGGTTACGGCTGTTAATGGTGGAAAACGTGTAAGTTTTGTGCCGAAGTACGTGCAAAAAAATGTGAGTTTTGTTTGGTTATATGGTAGAAAAAATGTAATTTTGCAAGCCGAATACGTGCAAAAAAAATGTAAATGTTGTTATGAAACGATTGTTATACAGTGATTTGCTTAAATGGAAGCAAGGTGCAAGGCGCAAGCCTCTTATTCTGAACGGCGCAAGGCAGGTGGGCAAAACGTGGCTGCTAAAGTCGTTTGGAAAACAAGAATATGCCAAAGTGGCGTATATCAATTTTGAACTTGCGGATAATTTGGAATATGTTTTTTCAGATTTTAATGTTGCGCGCATTGTCAGGGCATTATCCGCAATGAGTGGTGTGGACATAACCCCTCACGATACCTTTATTATTCTCGACGAGGCACAGGAATATCCCCGTGCACTCACTGCATTGAAGTATTTTTGCGAGGATGCTCCGGATTACCATATCGCTGTAGCCGGCTCATTACTCGGATTAACCCTCCACAGCGGGGTGTCGTTTCCCGTGGGCAAGGTGGATATGCTACAGCTTTATCCGATGGTGTTTTCTGAGTTTGTCGAAGCGGTTCACAGCAGGCAGATGGCGGAGACCCTTCGCGAAACCCGATGGGATGTGATAAACGCTCTTCATACACAGTATGTTGAATTGCTCAGGCAATATTATTATGTGGGAGGTATGCCGGGTGTGGTGTCGGCTTACTGTAATGGCGAAGGACCAATGGCCGTGCGACAACTGCAGCAACAGATACTTAAAGGCTATACCGACGATTTTTCGAAACATGCGGAAAGTCGCGAAGTGCCACGAATAAAACTGATTTGGGACGGTATTCCACGCAGTTTGGCAAAGGAAAACAAAAAATTCAGGTATGCCGACATCAAGTCCGGCGGAAGGGCATCGCAGTTTGAAATAGCGCTTCAATGGCTTATAGACACAGGGGTGGTTTATAAGGTGAACCGGATAACAACGCCGAATATGCCGTTGCGTTTCTATGAAGAAAACAATGTGTTCAAATTGTTCACTCTTGATGTGGGACTTATGGGTGCAATGATGCAAGTCGCAGCCGAAAACGTGCTGATAGGCGACAAAATTTTCATGGAATATAAGGGTGCTTTTACCGAGCTGTTTGTTTGTACACAGTTGGTAACCAGGCAAATACCGATATTTTATTACGGGAACAACAGTTCGAGGGTGGAAGTTGATTTTGTTGTGCAAAATGGCAACTGGATTGTGCCGATAGAAGTGAAATCGGAGGAGAATGTCCATTCAAAATCCCTGCGGACTTTTATTGGTTCACATCCTGATTTGAAGGGTATCAGGTTTTCCATGAAACCCTATGCGGACCAAGGTTGGATGAAGAATATCCCTCTCTACGCATGTGGTGAGATAATAAAATAGCGGAAGATTCTCAATCCGCCGCAGCAGCTTCGGATGGTGAATGAAAAATAGAGTATATTATGGTGGAAAAAATGTAAGTTTTGTTTTTATATGTGGTTTGAAAAACGTATTTTTGCAACCACAAAAACCATTATCACTATGCCGAAACATATTGGAGCACACGTAAGTGCGTCGGGTGGCGTGGGCAACGCCATCCTCAACGCCGAGGCCATCGGTGCCGACGCTTTTGCCCTTTTCACCCGCAACCAGCGCGCATGGGTGAGCAAGCCTCTGCAGGAGCAGGAGATAGCGGGTTTCAAGGCTTTGCTTGCCGACCGCGGTTTCAGTCCAGAATATGTGCTGCCGCACGACAGCTACCTTATCAACCTCGGCTCGCCCGACGAGGAGACACTTGCCAAGTCGCGCGCCGCTTTCCTCGACGAGATGCGCCGTGCCGAGCAACTCGGACTGCGTATGCTCAACTTCCACCCGGGCAGCCACCTCGGCCGCATGGGCGAGGAGGCCTGTCTCGACCAGATAGCCCGCGAGGTGAACGCCGCTTTGGCACAAACCCACGGCGTTACGGCAGTGATAGAAAACACCGCCGGACAAGGCACTAATCTCGGCTGGCGTTTCCAGCACATAGCCCGCATCATCGAAGGTGTCGACGACAAAAGCAGAGTGGGGGTGTGCATCGACACCTGCCACACCCTCGCCGCCGGCTACGACCTCAGCACCGAAATGGGCTACCACTTTGTCATGGACGAGTTCGAGAGTGTGATAGGATTCAAATATCTGAGGGCTATCCACCTCAACGACAGCAAGAAAGGCGCCGGCAGCCATGTGGACCGCCACGAGAGCATCGGCTTGGGCGCGATGGGCAAGGAGTTTTTTGTGCGATTTATGCGCGACCCCCGTTTCGACAATATGCCCATAATCCTCGAAACACCCGACCCCACACGCTGGCCCGCCGAAATACAGTGGCTGAGACAGTTAGGAGTTAGTAATTAGTAAATAAGAGTTTGGAGTTTGGAATTTGGAGTTTGAAGTTAGTGCCTATGCAACTTTTACCTATACTTTTGCATCAGAGTTTGTGAGGATTACTGCTATTGCACAATAAAAACGGTAGCATTGCGTTAAAAAAAAGGTTTCAGATGAAGTTTATCAACACAAAATGACGTTTTTTTTGGCGGAGATAAAATGATTTCAGGAACCGACAAATATTGAAGTTGAAAACTTTTATTTAGTAAATTGTGAATTAATAAGTTATATTAAATATAGACAAAATGAGCTTTAGCTCTTATTCGTGATTAAGTTGGAAGTCCGCCAAAACAAACAATTGCAATCACACCGAATAAGAAGTACTGAAGTTCACTCCTTAGGGCGTGAACCATTACTTACTTATGTGTGATTTGGTCTTGGCGGACACCACAACAAATCCTAAGCAACGGAATGGTGAACGCCTTTTTTGTTGCCAAGGTTTCAGATAACAAAGGCACACATGGACAACTATCAATTTCATATTGGACACCTCATTAAGCAGCATGTGGAAAGTCATGGCATTGGCGTGGGCTGGCTTAGCAAGCAGCTGCACTGCCACAGCAACACCATATACAATATTTTTGAACGTAACTGGATTGACACACAGACGCTTATGAAACTGTCGCAGGTGTTGAACCACGATTTTTTTGCCGATTTCCCGGCCAATTACCAAAAACGGAGCGGCGAAGGTGAATAGTTTTTTGGGTTGGCATATCTGCAAAAAATGTCCAATTTTGAAAAAAAAATGCTATTTGTAGTGTTTTTTTACATCACTTCCCTGATTTTTGTTGCAAACGGCTATCTGTTTTATCATTTTTTTTATGTTTTGGCTTTGTATATTTCTGATTTGGAGTTGGTTGTGTGATTGCTTAATTACTTGTGCAAAATGCCCAAAACCTTGGGCAGGGATTTGCAGATTGAATGGTTGTGTGTTGTAATTTTGCAAACTCAAAACTTAGTTTAATAAACCAAAAACAAATTTAAAAACCGAGGGGCCGATGGTATATAACTGGTAGAAAATAAAATGAAGAAAATAGCATTGATTTTACTGGCATTTCTGGGATTCTTTTCTGTTTCCAATGCCCAAGTATGCAAAATATCGGGAGAAAACGACAATGTGGAAGTGATGAACTATTATTTTGAGGATGAGACAACTGTAGTGGTTGTGGTATCCAATGATAGCAAAGACATTTCGGCCAATGTTACTGTTGAAGTGTCTATTTCCAAATTAAAGAAAGGTAACGCCTATGGTACATATGACTTGTCTCTGGCTGGAAAAGGTAGGGCTATGCCCAATCAAGACACTCAAATAAAGATAAAACTCCCGTCACCCTATAGACAAGACCCTGCTGCAAGTTCGATAAAAGTCACAAAAATATCTGGCAGCAATTGTCTATAATAAACTATCGCGCAAACACAATTCTAAAACAGTGAGCCGGAAGGCTCACTGTTTTAGTTTTCAAAACGACCAAACATATTGTTTGGGGTGAACATTCACACACTCTCATCCCAAACACTTCTCCCCACAAACTCTTGGTAGAGTAGATGGGTGGAAAGAGATTTGCTGTGCACATTCTCTGACAAGACCACATTTTTTGGGGGGATAATCAAGTAAAACTAATACTTTTTCGGGTTAATCTTCGAAGGGGTGCAGTTGGCATTTTTCATATTCACATCACACATCACAGTTCACGCAAAAAAACATTTTGCCGTTTGCCAAAAAATTCGTATATTTGCACTTTTAAAAACGGCCCGAAAACCGTGTAACAATATCTAATGGAATAATATATCATAAAATGCAGAAAAGTAAAGTAGGACTTGATTTTGAGAAAGTAGAGTATGCACGCGGCATTGCCAAGAAAATTGCCGACCAAGTGCAGGATTTTGTAGGCAATTACACCACAGTGGCCGTGGAACGCACCCTGTGCCGTTTCTTGGGTATAGACGGTATCGACGCAAGCGAGGTGCCCCTGCCCAATGTGGTGGTGGACGAGCTGAAAAGCAAAGGCGTGCTCTCGCAGGGCGTTATGTTCTTTATGGGCAACGCCATGGCCGAAACGGGACTTTCGCCTCAGCAGATTGCCGAACAGATTTCGGAAGGAAAGATAGACATCACAAAACTCCCCATACACCCCAAGTCGGAGATAGACAAGGTGTTGCAGCCCGTAATCAACGCCACCATAGAGCGTGTGCGCGGCAACCGCCTGCGTCGCGAAAACTACATCAAAACCATTGGCGAGGGTTCCAAGCCCTACCTTTATATTATTGTGGCCACGGGCAATATCTACGAGGACGTCATTCAGGCGCAGGCCGGAGCGCGTCAGGGCGCCGACATCATTGCCGTGATACGCACCACAGGCCAAAGCCTGCTCGACTACGTGCCCTACGGCGCCACCACCGAAGGCTTCGGCGGCACTTTCGCCACACAAGAGAACTTCCGTATCATGCGCAAAGCCCTCGACGAAGTTGGAGAGGAGGTTGGCCGCTACATTCGTCTGTGCAACTACTGCTCCGGACTTTGCATGCCCGAAATAGCGGCCATGGGAGCTTTGGAAGGCCTCGACGTGATGCTCAACGACGCCCTTTACGGAATCCTCTTCCGCGACATAAACATGCAACGCACGCTGATAGACCAGTATTTCAGCCGTATAATCAACGGCTTTGCAGGCGTTATCATCAACACCGGCGAGGACAACTACCTTACCACCGCCGACGCCTACGAGGAAGCCCACACCGTGCTTGCCTCCGACCTCATCAACGAGCAGCTGGCACTGCTTGCCGGTTTGCCCGAAGAGCAGATGGGACTGGGACACGCTTTCGAGATGGACCCCATGCTGGAAAACGGATTTCTCTACGAACTGGCTCAGGCTCAGATGATTAGGGAGATATTCCCAAAAGCTCCTCTCAAATACATGCCCCCGACGAAATTCATGACCGGCAATATTTTCCGCGGACACATACAGGACGCCCTGTTCAACATGATTGGCATCTGGACACACCAGGGGCTGCAGCTGCTGGGTATGCCCACCGAGGCCATACACACCCCCTTTATGAGCGACCGTTACCTCTCCATCGAGAACGCCAAATATATTTTCGGCAACATGAAAAGCATCGGCGACGAAGTGGAGTTCAAGGACGGCGGCATTATCAAAAACCGTGCCAAAGAGGTACTCGACAACGCCACCACACTGCTCGAGAACATGCAGAAAGAAGGCCTGTTCACAGCTCTGGAAAAAGGGATATTTGCCAACGTCAAGCGTCCCAAGAACGGCGGCAAGGGTTTGGACGGCGTTACCGGGAAAGGCGAGAACTACTTCAACCCGTTTATCGACCTGATGAAAGGCAAGAAATAAATTTACAATGTGCAATTTACAATGTACAATTTACAATTTACAATTTACAATTTACAATGTATAATGACTGAACTGACACAGAAACAGATGGAACGGCAGGATTTGGTGGACAACGCAATTTTTAAGCTGTTGCAAAACCTTAATCCATCCGGCAAGGAAATAGATTGGGACATCGATATCATTGCCGAAATCAGAGACTCTGTTAAAGCGTGGTTCGAAGATAATGATATTCGCACGGAAGAAGAATTTTATCCGTTTATAGAAAATTGAATGATTATGTCGAAACTTGAAACATTCGAAATGGAATACAAAGGCCGGAAGTACCTTGCCACCGAGGTGGAAAACATTTTTGACCCCGATAGCTGCGAGGAAAATGTTATTTTTGCTTCTACAAGATTAAGTGACGAATTGATAGATGAGCATGGCGATTACAGAGATGATTCTGCAGAATCTGTGGATAATGATATATATGCTTATGTAGACGATGAATATTTTTCATTGTCAAAGGAAGAGTTTATAAAGTATATATCAGAAAATTTTAACTAAAAACAGTATTTGCCGGTATGCTTCAATTTCAATTTTTTCCAAGGTCTCAGGGTGTGACTAAAGACATTCAGCCAATCGTTGATTGTTTTCGTGAAGTGTTCGAACAGATTCGTTCCGATAAATATGAAAAAAAATCTAATGAGGTGCTGTCATTAGTTCGACCATTTTTACAGAAAATAGGTTTCAAAGTAGAAAGAGGAAAAAGTGTTGACGCAAAAATAGATGTCCCAGTTTTATTTGGATTGAATGACACGGTTGATAAATGCTTCAATGCAGATGCGTTAAGTTCTGATGGAAAAATAGTTATTGAGGTAGAAGCTGGACGTGCAACTGAAAATAATCAGTTTTTAAAGGATATTTTTCAAGCATGTATGATGCATGGTGTGGAATACCTTGTCTTAGTAGTAAGGAGTAAATATCGGACACATAATGATTTTGAAATAGTACACACATTTTTAGAAACATTATATATATCTAACAGAATGATTTTACCTTTAAAAGGTATAGTTTTGATTGGTTATTAATGATTAAAATAATTCTGACAATGTCTCAACTGCAAACATTTGTAATAGAATACAAAGGATGAATGGAAAGAAATAACTCTGAAACAACTGATTATGGAAACTTCAAATTGTGCGATATTATCCAACCAAGGGAAATTCACCGTTTTTAAATACGGTAACCGTGTTATACGGTTCAGAGCACCGTATTCGTTAGAGGGATATACCGAGGTAAAGACATGGGATAACGGATACATGGTTGTTATGGCCAAGTATGCGCACAATGACAAAAGCGAAGAAGAGTATATCGACCTTGTGCCGATACTTGAGGATTTGTATATCAACCCAGAAGCGTTTTTGAAACCGATTAAAAAAGTTGCGATAGAATGAACAGAATACAGGAAATTGCTGAGAATGCCGATTTGATAGTGAATGGTTACGCATTTACAAAATGCGATAAGGGCTACCGTGTGCTGAATATCAAAAATCCGCAGAAAGCTTCTGTGGTATCGCCCGACGGCACCATATTGGAAACCACAATGGACGATATTGAGGCAGGCATTGTAATTGATTATTTCCATAAAAACAAACAATATATGGAGGAATGACCGATGCCCAAGTATTACGATTTTAAAGTGGCGGGATATTACTTGTATTTCACATCGTTCTGCGTAATTGAGTGTATGCACGTACATGCGAGCGACAGCAAATTGTCCGAACGCGGTTCCGCAAAGTTTTTTGTCAAGGAAAATGGCGACACCATTTTGCAGAAACGCGGCATCCTAACCGACACGGAAATGTCTAAAATACAGGCATTTATAAAAACAAACTATAAGGAGATGTATTTGAGATGGGCCGAATACAGCGAAAACGGCTTTTATGAGAAATAAAAATGATAGAAGTAAAAAAAGTAACAACAATAATTATATAGTATTAGACAATGTCTCAACTGCAAACATTCGAAATAGAATACAAAGGACAGAAATACCTTGCCACCGAGGTGGAAAACGTGTTCGAGCCGGACAGCGACGACACCATTATTCTTGCCTCCAGCCGCCTGAACGACGCACTGGTGGACAAAAACGGCAAGTTTGTGGATCACGAGGCCGAGTTTGTGGACGAACGCATTTTCGCCTTTGTCGACGACAACTATTTCTCTTTCAGCAAAGAGGAGTTTATACAGCGCATTATCGACGATTTCGAATAATCGATAAAAAAGCTAAAAATAAAGGAATAACGAATTAAAAACAAGACAAATACGATAAGAATATGAGCGAAGGACTGTATTCAATGGAGGCCAAGGATTACGACAAAACCTTGGATTTGACTAAGATAAAGCCTTACGGCGACACCATGAACGACGGCAAGACGCAGGTGAGTTTTACCCTGCCCGTGCCCGAAGGCGACGAGGCCATAGAGGCCGCCAAACAGCTGATGAAAAAGATGGGCTTCGAAAACCCGCTGGTGGTCTATACCAAACAGCTTACCGAGGGATTCACCTTTTTCAACTGCTACGGCAGCTGCACACACACAGTGGACTACTCGTCCATATACGTGCCCAAGGTGGAAAGCACCAAAATGGACATGCACGAGTGCGACGAGTACATACGCCAGAACATTGGCCGAAAAATAGTGATAGTGGGCGCCAGCACTGGCACCGACGCGCATACCGTGGGCATTGACGCCATTATGAACATGAAGGGCTACGCCGGACACTACGGCTTGGAACGCTACGACATGATAGACGCCTACAACCTCGGCTCGCAGGTGCCCAACGAGGAGTTCATAGCCAAAGGCATAGAGCTACACGCCGATGCACTTATTGTTAGTCAGACAGTTACGCAGAAGGACATACACATCAAAAACCTTACCGAGCTGGTGGAAATGCTCGAGGCCGAGGGACTTCGCGACAAGGTGATACTTATCTGCGGCGGACCCCGCATCAGCCACGAACTGGCCAAAGAGCTGGGCTACGACGCCGGTTTCGGAGTGAACACCTACGCCGATGACGAGGCATCGTTCATAGCCCAGGAAATGGTGAAACGCGGATGGAAGTAATAGAAAGGCAAGAAGTAATTTGTTTATTTAAATGTATACTTTAGATTATTGCACAAAGAATATTTTAGAAGAATTGAATTTTCAATTTCTTGAAAAAATAAAGGCTCATTTGCCGTATAATAATGCATATTATTTAGTATGTGTTGCGGAAATAATATATAATATGGGGGATGACTGTGATTGGTTTTCAGATGAACAAGATATTTTAGATGAAGTTTTAAAAAAAGCAAGTGATTTATATAATAATTCTGATATTTCATCGTATTTGAAAAATTTTGTTTGATTATGGAGATTATCGAATTGGTTATTGATATACTTGAACATTCAGAAGTCCCGCTTAAGCAAGGGGAGATTCTCGCTCTTGCAGAGAAACACCCAGGATACTCTTTATGTAATAAACTTCACACTGTTCAGGTTCCATTGTCAGCAATTGCTCGTTGTCTCACAAAATACTCTGGAGGAAGTAATCCGATTATTGGTATTTATAATGAAGGAAAATCTAAGCGTTCTCAAAAAAGATTTTTCTTGAGAACAAAAGATATTCCAGAAGTTTCAAAAGTATCTGAAATATCTTTACATCCATATTTAGTCAAATTTGCAAAAGAACGTTTTGGAGTATATTGCAAAACAATAAATGCTCTCAAAGTTTCAAAGAAAAAAGATAAAATTGGGAAATGGACAAATCCAGACATCGTAGGAATCAACCCTGCTATTTTATCACTCACACCTCTTTTTCAGAAAGAAATTGAAAAATTAGGCTTGTTTTCAACAAAAGTCATGCAATTTTATAGCTTTGAGATGAAATTGAAAATCGATAAAAGCAATATAACCGAGTGCTATTTTCAAGCTGTTTCAAATTCGAGTTGGGCTAATTATGGCTATTTGGTTGTTGGTGATATGGATACGGATTCTGTATTTATGTCAAATTTGACGCGTTTGAATAATGGATATGGAATTGGCATCATTAAACTTGATATTAATGAGCCACAAAACAGTGAGATAATTGTATCTGCAAGAGAAAAAGAAGTCGTGGATATTAATTTTATGAATTTTTTGGCTGATATGAATACTGACTTTTATGATTTTGTAAATAATTCAAGTTATGTATTAGAAACAAAAAAAATAGTTTTGGATAAATTTGATTATATAATAAATTAAAAACACATAAAAACACAATACAATGGACAAAAACGAAATCAGAACATTTATCGCGCGTCGTGCCGCACAGGAATTGCACGATGGCGACGTGGTTAATCTTGGCATAGGTCTGCCGACCTTAATTCCCAACTTCCTGCCCGAAGGCGTGCACGTGGTGCTGCAGTCGGAAAACGGCATGATAGGCATGGGCCCCACTCCCGAAGAGGGCAAGGAAAATCCTTGGTACATCAACGCCGGCGGCGGTTATATCACCACCACCCCCGACGCTTCCACTTTCGACAGCGCCACATCGTTCGGCATCATCCGCGGCGGCCACGTTGACGTGAGCATCCTCGGCGCCATGCAGGTGGACGAAGAGGGCGACCTGGCCAACTGGATGATTCCCGGCAAAAAGACTCCCGGCATGGGCGGCGCCATGGACCTCCTTGTGGGTGCCAAAAAGGTTATCCTTGCAATGGAGCACACAGCAAAAGGCAACCCCAAAATCCTGAAAAAATGCACACTGCCACTCACAGCCAAAGGTCAGGTGAACATGATCATCACCGAGATGGGCGTTATGGAAATCACCCCCAAAGGCATAGTGCTGACCGAAATCAACCCCGAATTCACCGTTGAGCAGGTGCAGGCTGCCACCGAGGCAACCCTCATTATTGCCGACAATCTGAAACAAATGAAGTAAGACTTCCGTAAAAAGACAACGAACTGCCGTTGGGCATTCACACTCCCGACGGGGTTCGTTGTTTTTTTATTCGATGAAAATGAAAAGGACATTACTGCTTTTACTCGCCCTTACACTGTGCTTTCCGGCAGTGGCTCAAGATGTTTTTGTCATTGCCGGCGACATTTCCACTTCGGCCACCGACGAGCTCGTGCCTTCGCCGTTGCCCCCATCGGGCAAGTGGTACAACGAATACTATCGGTTCTACACCATTGTGGGATTGGGCGGCGGCCGCGACCTGTCGGCCGACAAAGCGTCGCTGCTCGGTGTTTCGGCGGCATTCGGCTTCCAGTACCGCCGCGCCGTGGCTTTCGGGGTGGGGGTGGAGTTCCTTAAGGACAAGACCAACGCCTACTCTCACCTGCCCGTGTATCTCGAGTTCCGTTCGCATTTCTCGCCACGACGCACCTCGCCCTACTCCGTGCTCAAGCTGGGCTATTCCATACCTGCCGGCAGCACACGCAAAACCGCCGAAGGTATGCTAAAAGTGAACAAAAGCGGCATAATGTTCGGCGCCGACCTCGGCTACCGCATTCATTTCGACCGCACTTTTGCCGGCAGTCTCTACGTTGGCTACCAGCTGCAGCCGTTCCAAGTGGAGCGTCGCGTGAACCCCACCGAAGAGATGCCCGGCGGCAGCTACAACAACCGAGACCAAGTGCTGCTGCACATGATAAAATTTGGCGTAACACTGAACATCGGTTTCGGTTTCTGACCCTCAAAGTCGCTACGGCGGCACATTAGAACCTTATCAAACCAATTTTTTATGAAGAAATTCCTTCTCGAACTGCTCAAACTGTATCTGTTTTGGATGCTGTTCTTTGCCGTTGGCCGGACAGTTTTTTTGCTCTCGCACACCTCCATGTTGCAAGGCATTTCCTTCGGCGAGGTGATGCGGGTTTATTGGTACGCCCTGAAACTCGACACTTCGGCCTGCTGCTACCTTATGGCTCCCGTTTTTATACTTATGTGCCTGCAGCTTGCCGCAAAATGGCGTTGGCTCGATGTGGCAAAGAAAGTGCTGACGGGCATTCTGCTTGTGGTAATGTCGCTGGCCATTTTTGGCGAAATAGGCATGTATGAGGAGTGGCAGGTGAAAATTAACATCAAAGCGCTGATGTACCTGCGTCGTCCAAAGGAGATTTTCGATTCCATATCAACAGGCGTTTTTCTGTTGCTGTTGCTTGGTGCAATTGTGTATATAACCCTGTTTCTGTTGCTGTATGTCAAGGTCGTGGCCAAACCAAAGATAGAACCCGTGAAACTTGGTGGCGTAAAAGCGCCGGTTTCATTCGTCATTCTATGTGGGGTGCTCTTTGTTGGTATGCGCGGCGGTTTCGGCGATATTCCCATCCATCAGAGCCAGTCGTATTTTTCGCGCCACAGCATACTCAACGACGCCGCCGTGAACACCCCTTGGAACCTTTTGCACAACTACCTGCATTTCAAGAGTATAAAAGATAAAAATCCGTTTGTTTACTACGACAACCAAACAGCCGACAGCATTATCGCCGAGTTGCATACCATGCAGAGCGACAGCACGTTGCAGGTTTTGAACACCGACCGGCCGAATATAGTTATACTTTTGCTCGAAAGCTGGTCGGCGGACGTGGTGGAAAGTCTCGACACCGCCAACCGAGCCGGCGTAACCCCCGGCTTTGCCAAGCTCGAAGAGGAAGGCTTGCTATTCACACGTTTTTACAGCAACGGCCACCGCTCGCAGCAGGCCATATCGGGTATCCTGAGCGATTTCCCGCCACTGCAGGGCAACGACATTACCGACAATTTCCCGCTTTACAAATATCTGCCAAGTATGCCCAAATATCTTATGGCTAAAGGTTACGGCACGGCTTTTTATTTCGGCGGCGACCTTAACTACGGCAATATCCGGGCTTTTGTGCTTTGGCACGATTTCCAAAAGATTTTCGAAGGGCGCGACTTCCCGTCGGGTACGCCACACGGCAAGCTCTCCGTGCCCGACCAGTATCTGTTCCAATATGCGTTGGCCGACCAAAAGGATGTGAAGGAGCCTTTCTTCCACATGATTTTCACCGGCAGCTCGCATTCGCCCTACGATGAGCCCAAAGTGGTGCGTCAGCTTACATGGGATGTGGAGCAACTGCCATACCTCAACTCGGTAAAGTATTCCGACTCATGCATTTACGATTACATCAAAAAAGTGCAGCGTATGCCGTGGTACAAAAATACCCTTTTCATACTTGTTGGCGACCACAGCCACGCCACCTACCGCGGACATTACGTGAATTCGCCGCAATATATGCATGTGCCGATGCTTTGGCTGGGCGGTGCGCTTAAGGACGAATATCGGGGCAGGACACTCGAAACCATAGGCACCCATGTGGATTTGTGCCGCACGCTGCTCTGCCAGATGGGCGACACCCTTACGCCGACTTACCGCGGGGTGGATATGTTCAACACCGCTAACCATGGTTTTGCCTATTATGAGACAAATATGGGCATGGGCTGGATAACGCCGGGCGGAACGCTAATCTACGACGCTGAGGCCGCGCGCATTACCGACAACACTTATGCCGACAGCACCGTCATGCAAACCGAGCTCGGCAAGGCCAAAGCCTATCTGCAAACCCTTTACGACTTTTATCTGCAGGATTAGCCATCATGTGCTTTAGCAAAAAAAAAGAGTTGCTCACCGAGCAACTCTTTTTTTTGTTGTGTGTCAAATCTTTAGAGAGCCAGGTTTGCGCCGGGTTTGAATTTAACAACTTTCTTTGCGGGAATTTTGATTTTGGTTCCTTTGGCTGGGTTGATGCCAGTTCTTGCTGCTCTTTCGATAACACCAAATGTGCCAAATCCTACGAGGCTGATTTTGTCACCAGCTTTCAATGTTTTCTCTGTAACGGCTACAAAAGCTTCGAGGGCTTTTTTAGCATCAACGTTTGTCATACCGGCTTCAGCGGCCATGGCTTTTACTAAATCGTTTTTGTTCATAATAAACTGTTTTAAAATATTAAACTTATATTAGTTTCAAATTCTCTGCAAAGTTATGTAAAAAAAATATTATATCCAAAAAAAAATGTGCTTTTTTTTTTACAATTTTTTTCAGTTTTCTTTAAGTCTTTATGATACAGTTGGTTACATTGTTGCCAATTAAAAAGTTTTCTGTGAAGTTTCGGCGTTTTCCGCTCATTTGCAACTCGTTTATTGCGATAAATCCGTTGTTTACGGCAATTTTTAAATACTTTTTTTGGTCGGTTACAATTGCCATATCTCCCGATGAATCCCCTTTTTCAAAGGTGGCGTCGAATATTTTGAACGGCATGATGTGTCCGTCGGGGTACTGCAGTTCCATAAAAGCGGCGGGGTAAGGCGACAGTCCCCGGATGAAATTGACGATTTCCGTTCCGGGCTTGCTCCAGTCGATACGGCAGTCGTCCTTGAATATTTTCGGGGCGTTTTTTGGTGTGTCAACAGTTGGTTGCGGATGTGGCTGCAGGGTGCCGCCGGCAAGTCCTTGAATGGTTTTCACAACAAGGTTTTTGCCGATGTCCATCAGTCGGTCGTGCAGCGTTTCGGCGTTGTCGGAGGGTGTGATGTCGGTTTTTTCTTGCAGCAGTATCTCGCCTTCGTCGATGCGTTCGTTGAGCAAGAAGGTGGTAACGCCGCTTTGGGTTTCGCCGTTGATGATGGCCCAGTTGATGGGTGCCGCTCCGCGGTAGTCGGGCAGGAGCGAGGCGTGCAGGTTGAAAGTGCCCATCTTTGGCATGCTCCACACGGCCTTGGGCAGCATCCGGAAAGCCACCACAACAAAAAGGTCGGCGTTGAGGTTGCGCAGGCTGTCGAGGAAATCGTCGTCGCGCATTTTTTCGGGCTGTAGCAGCGGCAGGTCGTGCCTGATGGCGTAGTCCTTCACGGGCGAGAAGGTTATTTTCTGTCCGCGGCCGGTTTGTCGGTCGGGCACGGTAACCACGGCTTTTATCGGGTATCCGGCTTGCAGTATGGCGTCAAGCGAGGCCACGGCAAAGTCGGGGGTGCCCATAAATACTATGGAAGGTCGGTTGTTTGTCATGGTGTTTATAATAATTGTTATCCCAAAATTTGTTTCTGCATTGCCACCATTTTTATTGCGGTAACGGCGGCTTCCACGCCTTTGTTGCCGTGTTTTCCGCCCGAGCGGTCGATGGCTTGCTGCATGTTGTTGGTGGTGAGCACGCCGAAAATAACCGGTCGTCCGTCCTGCAGCGACAGGTTGGTGAGTCCGTTGGACACGGCCCCGCAGATGAAGTCGAAATGGCGTGTCTCGCCTTGTATCACACAGCCGAGGCATATCACGGCATCGTAGTTGGTGTTGCTGTTGAGCAGGGTGGCGGCACCTGTGGGCAGTTCAAAACTGCCGGGCACGCGTATCACAGTGATGTCGGTTTCTGCCACATGGTTTGTCACAAGGGTGCTGTATGCTCCTTCGCACAAAGCGTTGGTTATCTGTGGGTTCCATTCGGCGGCGACTATGCCTATTTTCATTCCTGCGCCCGAAGGTATGGTTTCGGGGTTGTAATCGGAGAGGTTGGTCTTTTTTGTTTCCATTATCGTTGTTATGTTTTAATGCACTCTAATTTCTTCGCCCACAGGCAGTTTGCCTGATATGCCGGGGTTCATGCTTTTCAGTTGCGTTTCGGACACTTTGTGTTTTTTTGCCACTTTTTCCCAAGTGTCGCCGCGTTTGGTAACGTAGAACTCCTGTTTCTTTTTTGTGGTTTTGCCTGTGGGGCCCAGTTCGCGTTCTTTGTGTATGCTTTTGTCGGCTTTGTAGGCTATGTTGTTTTTGTTCAGCGGTTTGGTAATGCCGAAATAAGTCTTGTTAAGATACAGTTTGCGTGTGCGCAGGGTGTAGGTCTTGAAGTCGAGGATCCATTCGGGGTCGAAGGGTTCGTATTGGAAACGCACTTCGAAATGCAGATGTGGCCCTGTGGAATGTCCAGTGCTTCCGCCAAAGCCAATAATGTCGCCGGCTTTCACCACCTGCATCTGTTTCACGTTCAGTCGCGACAGGTGTCCGTAAACGGTTTCCAGCCCGTTGTAGTGTCTTATTACAACAAGTATGCCGTATCCGCCGAACGATTTTGCTATGCGCACCATACCGGGAAAGATGCTGCGCACGGGGTCGCCGGTGTTCAGGGCTATGTCCACGCCGCGGTGCGGACGGTTCCAGCGGTCGCGCCAGCCGTAGGGCGAGGTTATTACGTTTTTCATCGGGAAACAGAAATCGGCGTAGTCCTTTATCAGTGTTATGCTTATTTCGTCGGGGATGGAGTCCATGGTGATGGAAGGTTTTTTCACGTAGCTGTCGGAGAAAGTGTGGCCGTACCACAGTTTCGACGGCAGGTTGCGTTTGGGGTCTTTCAGCATCACGGGTCCTACGGCTTTGTTTTCACGAACGGCGCGGTCTATTATCGAGTCTTCGAAAACGGCGGTGGTGGAGTCGGTTATGGTGCTGTCCTTTACGGTGTTTGTCGTGGCGTGGTTGTTGGTGCTTTTGGCCTTTTTCGGCTTTGTTTTCTGACAATATGCGCTGGTGCTTGTGGCGTCAATTGCCAGTGTCAGCAGTAGTATTGGAAGTATGTGTGCGCGCATGGTGTTTGTTGGGTGCTTATCTTGTGGTTATGAAAAAATAAACTATCGTAATTGCTAACCCTGTCAATGTGTTGATAAACAGTGGTTTGATATCTCCGTCGTTGTCTTCGATGGTGAAAAACATCACACAGCCGTTGACAAGTATGGCAGCGGTAATTGGTGCCAAGTAGTTGGTTTTGAACATCAATGATGCAAAAAGCAGTGTTGCCGTGAACGAAGTTAGGCACAGCTGCCGCATTTGCAAAAGTTTGCGGTTTTCCAGTATCAGCGCTGCAATAAGTATTGCCAAAGGCATTTGTTGCATTAGCGACAGCGGCTTGAATGCGGTGCTTGCCATAAAGGTGAGCATGGTGAAATAAACGGCAAAGGCTGCCAAAACGAGCAGGTTGCCCGAATAGGAGGTGTTCCGTTTTTGTAGCAGCTTGCTTATCAGGTAAATAAGGGCTGGCATGGCACACAATGTTATGGCAATGCTTTTTACCACATTGACATAAATTGACGGTGGCAGGAGTATGAAATCGCGCGAAACGAGCATGCATGCCACCAGAACGAAGAGCGTTACAAGCGGGTGCGATACGAAAAGTACTATTTTTTTTAGAGTTTTTTTCATTGGTTTAAAGCTCTTTGCGCAGTCGGGCAGTGGGTATTCCTATGGTTTCGCGATATTTGGCCACTGTGCGTCGTGCCAGCGGAAAGCCGTGCTGTTCGAGCATTACGCACAGTTCTTCGTCGGTTAGTGGTTTTTTTTTGTCTTCGTTGTCGATGAGGTTTTTCAGCAGTTCTTTTATGGCCTTTGTTGTGGTGTCGGAGCCGTCGTCTTTTTGTAAGGCGTTGGAAAACAAGTCTTTGAGCAATATTATTCCATGTTCGGTGAGGGCGTATTTCTGGTTTACCACTCGCGATATGGTGGATATGTCGAGGCCGGTGGTTTCGGCAATGTTTTTCTGTAGCATCGGGCGCAGGTCGGCAACATTGCCTGTGATGAGGTACCGTTTTTGATATTTCATTATGGCCGACATCACCAGTTGCAGGGTGTTGTATCGTTGTTCAATGGCCGATATGAACATTTCGGCGTCCTTGGTATTTTTTTTGATAAAGTTCTGAGTTTCGCGGCGTTGTGCGTCCGACTGCCGTTTGGCTTCTTGGCTGAGTCGTTCGATAAAGCTTTCGTCCTTGCGCAGTTTTGGCCTATTGCGTTCGTTGATGGTGAATGACAGGTGTTCGCCTTGTCTTACGATAAAAAAGTCGGGGATTAAGCTCGGTGCCGCCGTTGTGGTACCGTCGCATGGTTTGGGGTTTAGGGTGCGTATCAGGTCTGATGCTGATAGTAGTTCTTCTTCGCTGATGTTCAGCTGTTTGCATATTTTTTCGTAGCGATGGTTGGCAAAGTCGTCGAAATGGTCGTCAATAACGGCAATGGCGTTGGCAAGAGCTGTGTTGTTGTCGGTTTTTCGGTGAAGTTGTAATGACAGGCATTCTTGCAAGTTGCGGGCTCCCACGCCGGCCGGTTCGAAAGTTTGTATTGTGGCAAGCACCTCTTCCACTTCTGTTTCGGAGACTTCGAGGTTGCGGCGTATGGCCAAGTCGTCGGCCACAATGCCGATGTGGCGTGTCATGTAGCCGGCTTCGTCGATATTGCCAATCAGCTCGTTGCCGATGACTTTCTGCCGTTCGGTGAGTGGTGCCATGTTGAGTTGTTCTATCAGCGAGGTCTGGAAAGATGTTTCGTCGGCCTGTTGGAAAGGGGTGTTGTCCGAATTGTCGGAGCGGGTTTGGGCCGAGCGGTAGTCGTCGTAGTCGTATGTGGTGTGTGTGTAGTATTCGTCGTTGGGGTCGAGGGCGTCGGTGGTGTCGTTGTCGGTTTCGGCAGAAGATGCGGATGTGTCTTCTATCACCTCTTCGAGGAAGGGGTTTTCCTCCACCTCTTTGCTGATTTCCTGCTCAAGGTTTTCGGACGAAAGTCCAAGCAGATGTGCTACCAAAATCTGTTGTTTGGTAAGCCGTTGCCGCATTTTCATCTCTTGACTTTGGAAAATCATATCTTTTTCGCTTTTAATTTGTTGCGTTCTTTTATATAAAAAGTGTTGCTTTATGGCTATTGTCGGTCCCAGCGTTGAAATTCGCGTTTGCGCCAATAGCGTATCAGTATAAAGCCGAACAGCATTCCTCCTAAGTGTGCAAAATGTGCCACTCCGTCGGCAGTGCCGAAAATGCCCGAAAGCAGCTCTATGGCTATGTATATCACAACGAACCACTTCGCTTTTATCGGGAGCAGGAAATAGATGTAGATGTACTGGTTGGGGAACATCATGCCGAATGCCAGCAGTATGCCGTATATTGCTCCCGACGCGCCTACGGTAGGTATGTTGGCCGAAGCATGAAGCATTTGGTTGGCCATGTCGATGGATTGGGCTTGAAGAGTCTGGTTGCCGGGACTGAGCCGGAATTGGTTCAAGAAATCGTTGAAAACGCCAATGTTGTAATGTCCTGCAAATTTGCTTTGGAAGAGGTTTACCAAATCGTCGGGGTTGGGATTTTGGGCGTAAACGCTTATGGCCGAGGCTGTTCCGTAGTACGAGAAAGCCGTCACGCAAGTATGTACAATGGCGGCGCCAAGTCCGCAGATGATGTAGAAGATAAGAAAACGCTTGCTACCCCAATAATTTTCAAGGATGTAGCCGAACATCCACAGCGCAAACATGTTGAAAAACAGGTGCTCCACATTGGCGTGCATAAACATGTAGGTGATGTACTGCCAAGGTCTGAACATCTCGCTTTTGAAGAAATATAGGGCAAAAAGCGATTCCAAATCCACGTAACGTCTGAGGGCTATGGTGGCAAAAAATACCAGCACGTTGATTATCAGCAGGTGTTTGACAACTGTCGGAAGGAATCGGAATCCTTGTGGTGAGTATTGGTCCATACGGGTGGGTATTTATTTTAGTTTTTCGGTTAATTCGTTGATATTCAATATATTCATTGTGCGTTTGCCCGATGGCGACTGGTCGGGGACAGAGCATTCGAATAGTTGTTTTATGATATTTTGCATCTCCTCGGGTTGCAGTGTGTGCCCTTCTTTGTTGCTGAGGCGGCGTGCGAGCGACAGGGCTACCGATTGCGGGCGTGTGTACGACTGCTGCAGCAGGTTGCTTTTGTAGTCGCTGATAATCTGTTCGATGGTGTTTTGCACGTTGTCGTCGCCAAGGTCGGCGGGAACGGCGGTTACCACAAAGTTGTTGCGTCCCAGATTGTCTATCAGGAAACCATAATGCCGCACTTCGTTTTCTATTTCCGACAATATTTCGGCGTCGGAGGCCGAAAACGAACAGTTTATCGGGAACATCAGGGTTTGTGCGGCCATTGTCTTTGTGCCGGAGTTCATGTATCTGTCGTAGATGATGCGTTCCGTTGCCCGTTGTTGGTCTATAATCAGCAGTCCGGCTTGTATCTCGCAGGCTATAAAGCGTTTGCCAATCTGAATGGCGTTTTGTACGTTTTGTGTCTGGCTTGGTTGTTGGCTTTCGGTTCCCGATGAGGTTTCGAAAAGTGTGCCGTCAGGAGTATTGTTTTGTGTTTCAATATTTTGTGAAAGCTCTGTCTGCGTGGGTTCGTTGGTTATTTCGAAAAAATGTTGCCAGTCGCCGTTTCGGGGTTTTCTGTGTGCCGTGTTGCCGTGTGAGCCGCCGGTTTTGGTCCGTTCTGCTTCGAAAGGGTTGAAATTGGGGTTTATGGTGACGCTTGGCGGTTTGGGAATATAACCGCTGTTGCCCGAAACGGGTATTTCGTCGAGTCCGTCGATGGGGTTGAACTCCATTTCGTGGCCTATGGTGAACTGTCCGAGCGATTTTTTTGCCGCTGCGCGCAGAATGGCGTAGATGGCGTGCTCGTCCAGAAATTTCACTTCGGTTTTGGTGGGGTGTATGTTTATGTCGATGCGCGACGGATCCACCTCCATGTCAATGAAATAGGATGGGTAGTTCTTTTCCGGCAGCATGTCGGCGTAAGCCTTTTCGATGGCGTTGTTGAGGTAGTAGTTTTTTATAAATCGCTTGTTTACAAACAGATACTGCTCGCCGCGTGTTTTTTTTGCAAATTCGGCTTTGCAGATATAGCCTTTCAGCCGCACAATGTCGGTGTTTTCCTCGATGGGGTAGAGGCGTTGGCGGTAGTTGGCGCCAAACAGTGCGGCAATGCGCTGGTGCAGGGTTGAAGGCTCCATTTTGTACAGTAGTTTGCCATTGTTGTAGAAAGCAAATCCCACATGGGTGTTCACCAGTGCCACACGACGGAATTCCTCTTCGATATGCCCCAGCTCCACGGAGTCGCTTTTCAGGAAATTGCGCCGTGCCGGGACGTTGAAAAACAGGTCTTTCGCAGCAATGGATGTGCCGTTTGCCGTTTGGCAGGGCTGCTGTTCTTTCACGTCGGAGCCTTCTATCACCACCATGGTGCCAAGCTCGTTGTCGTGGATCTTGGTTTTCAGCTCCACGCGTGCCACGGCGGCTATCGATGCCAAAGCCTCGCCGCGGAACCCCATGGTGCGTATGGCAAAGAGGTCGTCGGCTTTGCGTATTTTCGATGTGGCGTGGCGTTCGAAACAGAGGCGGGCGTCGGTGTCGGACATGCCGCAGCCGTTGTCTATCACCTGTATCAGCGTGCGTCCACCGTCCTTTATTATCAGTTGTATGTTGGTGGCGCCCGAGTCGAGGGCGTTTTCGAGCAGCTCTTTCACTGCCGAGGCCGGACGTTGAACTACCTCGCCAGCGGCAATCTGGTTGGCTATGGAGTCGGGAAGCAGTTGTATTATGTCGGACATGGTAAGCTTGGAGTTTGGAGTTTTGAGTTTTGAGTTTTGAGTTTTGAGTTTTGAGTTTTGAGTTTGGAGTTTGCGGTTTTGGTTCGCTTTCTGATTAAAAAATGTAAAACAACACGGACTCACTTTTTGTTTCGAGCAAGTCCGTGCTGTTCGGAGCTATACGTTTTTATGTTAAGCGTTTTCGAGTTTGTCGTTGCTGCCCAGCACGTTCACTATTTTGTGCATATACAGTTTTTTCATGCTGTCGCGTGCGGGTGTGAGGTATTTGCGTGGGTCGAACTCGGCGGGTTTCTCGGCCAAAGCTTTGCGTATGGCGGCGGTCATTGCCAAACGGCTGTCGCTGTCGATGTTTATCTTGCACACGGCGCTCTTGGCGGCCTTGCGCAGCTGTTCTTCGGGAATGCCCACGGCGGCTTTCATGTTGCCACCGTATTTGTTGATGGTGTCCACTTCTTCCTGCGGCACCGACGAGGAGCCGTGCAGCACTATGGGGAATCCGGGCAGTTTTTTCTCTATGGCCTCAAGCACGTCGAAAGCCAGCGGCGGGGGCAGCAGACGGCCGGTTTTGGGGTCCACGGTGCACTGTTCGGGGGTGAACTTGTAGGCTCCGTGCGAGGTGCCTATCGAGATGGCCAGCGAGTCGACGCCGGTTTTGGTAACAAAGTCTATAACCTCTTCGGGTTTGGTGTAGTGGCTTTCGGCGGCCGACACATCTTCCTCAACGCCGGCCAGCACGCCAAGCTCGCCTTCCACCGTAACGTCGTACTGATGGGCATAGTCCACCACTTTGCGTGTAAGAGCCACGTTCTCGTCGTAGGGCAGGGCGCTGCCGTCTATCATCACCGACGAAAAGCCCATGTCGATGCACGATTTGCAGAGTTCGAAACTGTCGCCGTGGTCGAGGTGCAGCACTATTTCGGGAGCTTTGCAGCCCAGTTCTTTGGCGTATTCCACAGCGCCTTCGGCCATGTAGCGCAGCAGCGTTTGGTTGGCATAGTTGCGCGCACCCTTCGAAACCTGCAGTATTACAGGCGATTTGGTCTCCACAGCTGCCATTATTATGGACTGCAGCTGTTCCATATTGTTGAAATTGAATGCCGGTATGGCGTATCCGCCGTCAACGGCTTTGGCAAACATCTTGCGGGTGTTTACCAGTCCAAGGTCTTTGTAACTTATCATTGCTAATTGGTTTAAAATCGTGTTATTACTGATTATTTCCGATAATAAATCGTCCTACAAAAGTAGGTTTTTTTTTTCGTTTTTCCAAATTAAATATTTTTTCTTATCTTTGCATTTTGCAAACTATTTGTCTGCAATAATGGTAAAGAATTGTGTAATAAAATGATAAAAAACATATTATGATAGAAAAAATGTTTTTGTCTATATATCATTTTTTTTGCCGTTGCAAATGGCTTATGTGGACATTGCTTATCGGCTCGACAGCTGTATTCGCATTTTTTGGTTTGCAGCTTGATTATGAGGAGGATGTGTCCAAACTGCTGCCGCTCACCGAGGAGGCCAAAAACAGCGACATAGTGTTCGACAATCTCAAGGTTAAGGACAAAATATTTGTGCAGATGGTTCCCCGTTCGGGAAAAACCGCTCCCGAGCAGATGACGGAGGTATGCGACGAGTTCATCGAAAGGCTTTTTGCCAACGACTCGGCCACGCACTATTACGCCAATGCCCTGTACCGCATCGAAGATGACCTGATGCTAAACCTTATAGACTATGCCGTGGCGCATGTGCCAGAGTTCGTGTCCAACGAGCGTTACGCCACTTTCGACTCCATGCTCACCGCCGAAGCCATCAACGCTTCCATGGCCCGCAATGCCGAGGTTTTGGCCAACGACGAAACGGGCAGTGCCGCCAACCTTGTTACCCAAGACCCCGCCGGGTTGCGCTATGCCATACGTCAAGACGGCCGGCAGCTGATAGACGACCTCGGCGGCTATGCCATGATAAACAACCATTTCTTCTGTCCCGACAGCAGCGTGGAGCTGGTTTTCCTCTCGCCCAACGTAAAGTCCTTCGACTCAAAGCATTGCATCGCCATGGTGAATATCCTCGAAGAAAATATCGAGCATTTCGAAACGCTGTACCCCGATGTGGAGATTCTGTTCCACGGGGCCCCGGTGCAGAGCGTATTCAACTCGCGGCAGATGAAAAAGGACCTCGCCCTAACTATCGGCATTTCGCTGCTGCTGATTTCGGTGGTGATAATGATTTGTTTCCGCAACAAGTCAACGCTGCCGTTCCTTTTGTTGCCCGTGCTCTACGGCACCTTGTTCGCTCTTGCGTGCGTGTTTTGGATAAAAGGCCGTATGTCGCTGATGGCCATAGGTATAGGGGCGCTCATTTTGGGTGTGGCACTGAGCTATTGCCTGCATGTGCTTACACATTATAAATATGTGTCGGACCCCGAGCGGGTTATTCGCGAACAGGCGCGCCCCGTGTGTTTGGGATGCCTCACCACCATTGGCGCTTTTGTAGGGCTGATGCTCACCAACAGCGACCTGCTCCGCGATTTCGGCATCTTTGCCTCGCTAACTCTGGTGGGCACCACGTTTTTTGCTTTGGTGTTTCTGCCTCATTTTTTCAAATATGGCAACAATACACGCAACGAAAAGGCTTTCAGTCTGTTGGACAGGATAAACACCTATCCCATTGACCAAAAGCTGTGGCTTATCGTACTGCTTGTGGCGGTTTCGGTTGTTTGTTTCTTCCTTTCGGGAAAAATTACTTTCGACAACGATTTGAAAAATATCGGGTATTTCGAACCCAAAGTGGTGAAATCCAGAAATTTGTACGCCAAGAAAAACAATCCGGGCAAACTGTCGCAATACTATGCCGTGCACGCACCCACACTCGATTCGGCATTGGTGTACAACAAAAAAATTGTCGATGTGCTCGATTCGCTCAAGGAGAACGGCATAATAAACCGCTACTCCAAAATTTCCAAGCTGCTGCTCACCACTGAAGAGCAGACCAACAGTATCGATGTATGGTACAGCTATTGGAACTCCGAAAAAATTGACGACGTCCGCGGCAAGGTAACGTCGGCTGCCCGCAAAAACGGCCTGGATCCCGACAGTTTCGAGCCTTTTTACGATATGCTCACAGATATGTATTACCCCGAGTCGATACTCGAATCGGATGTGATTCCTGAGGAACTGCTGTGCAACTACATGGAGTATGCCGAGGACAGCTCGGTGATATTGTTCACCTCTGTGGTGATGCCTAACGAAAACGTTGATGCCGTGAACCGTGCCGTGGCGGCAAACCGCAACGCCGTGGTCATCGACCCGTTTTTCTACACCGAGGATATGGTCAAGCTCCTGCACCGCGATTTCAACACCGTGCTGCTAATCTCCTCGCTGTTTGTGCTACTGGTGTTGATATTATCGCTAAGGAGTTTGATTTCAGCGCTTATCGCTTTCACACCTATGTTCCTGAGCTGGTACATAGTGCAGGGCGTTATGGTCTTTTTCGGACTGGAGTTCAACCTTATCAACATCATCATCTCGTCGTTTATCTTCGGCGTGGGCGTGGACTACAGCATTTTCATCATGGACGGCTTGATAAGCAAGGAGCGAGGCGAGGACGGCAAGCTGCTAAAATATCACAAAACGGCCATTTTCTTCTCCGCCTTCACACTGATAGTGGTGGTGTGCTCGCTGCTTTTCGCCCAACATCCTGCCATACGCTCGGTGGGCATCAGCACTATCATCGGCATGGTGTCCACCATATTGCTCAGCTACTGCCTGCAACCTGCCCTGTTTCGTCTGGCTTGCCGTAGCAAATGGATACGCAAGAGGATGGTAAGGAGTTAGGAGTTTGCAGTTGGGAGTTTGCAGTTTGGAGTTTGGAGTTTGCAGTTTGGAGTTTGTAGTTAGGAGTTAGGAGTTAGGAGTTAGGAGTTTGCAGTTTGCAGTTTGCAGTTGGGAGTTTGCAGTTTGGAGTTGGGAGTTTGTGGTTTAAAGTTTGATTTAAATAACTTGTATATGAAAGATAGTGTAATAAGAAATAAAAGTAAGGTGTTTGCTTTGGATATCATTGCTTTGTATAAGTCCCTGAGTGAAGAGAAAAGAGAGTTTGTGTTATCGAAACAAATTTTTCGAAGTGGCACCAGTATTGGTGCCAATGTCGCTGAAGCAAGCAACGCACAATCTGATGCTGATTTTCTTGCCAAAATGTATATCGCATTGAAAGAGGCTGGCGAGACACAATATTGGCTTGAATTATTGTTTGAATCTGATTATATCGACAAAGCTCGATTTGACCAGTTGAAAGGTGAATGTTACGAGCTTGTGAAACTTCTGACATCCACTACAAAAACGTTGAAAGAACGGATGTCAATGACAAAAAAAAAACTGCAAACTCAAAACTCAAAACTGTATGAATATAGGTGACAAATGCCCCGAAGTGTTGGGCCTTGATGAAAATGGCAACGAACTGCGTATCAGTCAGTACCGTGGCCGTAAGGTTGTAATCTACGTCTATCCAAAGGACAGTACCCCGGGCTGCACTGCCGAGGCCTGCTCGTTGCGCGACGGCATGGAGGAACTCCGCGCACGTGGCTACGAGGTGATAGGCGTGAGCAAGGACTCCGCCAAGTCGCACCTCAATTTCATAGCCAAGCAGAACCTCAATTTCCACCTTATTGCCGACACCGAGCTCACGTTGATAAAACAGCTCGGCGCATGGGGAGAGAAAAAAATGTACGGAAAAACCACCACGGGCGTTATCCGAACCACCTACCTGATAGACGAAAACGGAATGGTGGAGCAGGTGATTGCCAAAGTGGACACCAAAAACGCCGCACAGCAAATACTCAATGTTTACAAAGACTGAATGTTGCAGAAAAAAAAAGCCTGTCATACTGTCATACCGATAGGCGTTTTTTTAATGAGGCAAATTGCTCGCCATTCCAAAATAGTCATCGACACTGATAATATCCTTGATTTTGCAGCCTTTTAAAAAACAATTCCTATTGATATGGAAAACACGCTGTGGCGCGATTTGTAGCTCTCCCACAGCACTTTGTCGCCTTCGTCGCTCTCGTAGTACCAGTGGTTGAAATCATTGCTGAGATCTATGGCGTAGCGCAAGCCCACGTTGAAACCGCCTTCGAAAGTGTATCGTATTCCCGCCGCTGCGCCGAAGGTAACGCGGTTCCACACTTTGTATTCTTTTACGTTGATGTTGTCCGAAATCTCCATTTCAAGGTCGCTGAAATGATAAACGGTGTCGAAAACCATTTCTTCGCCACCAATGGACTGGTCTATGTGGTGTTTGTGGCGTCCGCCGAAACAGATGCTCACTTGTGGTCCCGCTTCTATGGCAAAGCCGCCAAAATGGTAGCGGAACAGCACGGGTATGTTCAGGTGGAACGTCTGCACTGTGGCGCGCTGTTTGGTGGGCACCACGCCCGGGTGGTCGTAGCGGTCGCGCCATGTGCGGCGGCAGCCCTGCATGGCAAAAAGCGCCTCGATGCCGGCGCTCATCCGCTCGTTGAAAAAATATTCGGCGCTGACGCCGGCACTGAATCCAAAAATGGAACTGGGGGTGAGGGCGTGGTTGGTGTCCTGAGCCAAAAACATGTTGTTCAGCGAGCCGCCCCCTTTCACACCTACCCGCATTTGGGCCGAAAGCTGTGTAGCTGTGGCAAGCAGCAATGCCACAACAAACGTTGTTTTTTTCAACAGACGGCTAATCATTTTTTTCGTTTTTTACATAGACACTTTACATGCCCTATTGTAACAAAAAAAATCCCGCCACAGCGGGCGGGACTTTCAAGTTTTGAAAATGTGTTTCTAAGTGTTAGAATTTGTATCCAACGCTAACGGAGATAACGCCGTTTCTGGATTTGATGGCTTCGTTTTTGTAATTGCTTCCGTCAATTGCCACTTTGTTGAACAAGTCGGTGAAATCGTGGGTGTAGCGAGCGCCGAAGAACAGGCCGTTGGGCAGGTTGTAGCTCAGTCCGATGGCACCGCCAACGCTGAAACGGTTGTAGAATTTGTAGTCGGAGAAAAATTTGCGAACATCTTCTTCCGCATCGCTGAAAGATGTTGTTGATTCATTTTCGTTGTCGCCAATTTCAGAAGTGTATTTGTATTTACCGCCAAGGCAGAAGCCGAACTGAGGGCCGAGTTCCACAGCAAAACCGCCAAAATAGAAGCGGAACAGTATGGGCAGGTTGATGTTGTGTGTGGTAATGGCGCTCTTTGTCGACCATTTAACGCCCCGCTCCTCACCTTCGTGTTTTTCCTGTGCGCCCTGCATGGAGTATAGCAACTCGGCTCCGATGCTCATGTTGTCGTTGAGGAAATACTCACCCATGATACCGGCGTTGAAACCAGGTTTCATAGTGGTTGTTGTGGTGTCCTCCATATAGATGTTGCTGAGGTTACCGCTGGCTTTAACACCGAATTTGAACTGAGCCATAAGGCTGGAACTTGTGGCAAATACCATTACAGCTGCCACTGCCATGATTTTAAATGCTTTTTTCATTTCTCAAATGTTTTTTTGTTTGTACTTAATTGTCTGTGTTTTTGTTGTTTATATGCAAAAGCCTTTCGGCAAATGCAATGCAAAATTACAAAAAAAAATGTTCGGTGCAGTTTTTTTTGTTTTTTTTACAATAAAAGTGATGGTGTGCTTTTCAACGATTTGTTTTGTAGGGATTTAAGTGATAACGGTCGGTCAAATGTTAATATTATAAAGCGTATGGTTATCCTAAATTCCGCAAGTTAAAAAAAATGAACATGCTGGCAGAAAAACAGTGGAGAA
>ERZ842401.1930-NODE-1930-length-28485-cov-53.354485_pt1 | contig 28485 bp, 22 predicted proteins | sample MGYA00521270_ERZ842401 | MGnify/ENA primary metagenome ERZ842401 (study PRJEB31892, sample SAMEA3878208) | bioreactor metagenome | biome: Moose rumen | place: Sweden | collected 2011-10 | study: EMG produced TPA metagenomics assembly of the PRJEB12797 data set... | reverse complement strand
TCACTTTTCTACCTTTTAAAGTACAAAGCGCTGATTATCAATATTTAAAGCATTCGAAAAATGCACGGGTCTGACCTCCGTCATCATCCCCAACAGTGTAACGAGCATCGAAAGTTGGGCGTTCGACGGGTGTGATGCCCTAACATCCATCACTATTGGCGCCGGCGTGAAAAGCATCTCAAGGTATGGACCGTTCAATGCTTGCAGTGCCTTGACATCTATTGTCGTTGCTGATGGCAATACGGTGTACGACAGTCGTGATGGCTGTAATGCCATTATTGAGACGGCTACCAACACGTTGATAACGGGTTGCCAGAATACTGTTATCCCCAACAGTGTGACGAGCATCGGAAGCGGTGCGTTCTATGGTTGCAGCAACCTAACATCAATCACTATTCCCAACAGCGTTACGAGCATCGGGGAAACGGCGTTCATTATGTGCAGTGGTATGAACTCCATCACTATCGGCAACAGCGTGACGACCATCGGGAAACAGGCGTTCTGGAATTGCTGGAACCTGACCTCCGTCACTATTCCCAACAGCGTGACGAGCATAGGAGAAGAGGCGTTCAAAAATTGCAGTGGTCTGAAATCAATCACTATCGGCAATGGCGTGAAGAACATCGGATTCATGGCATTCATTGGTTGCAGAAGTCTATCGAAAGTCGTTGTCAGCGATATTGCTGCCTGGTGCGGTATCACTTTTAATTTTGTAGATTCCAATCCGCTATACCGTGCCAAGCATCTCTATAATGATGTGGACACGGAAATCACCGACTTAGTTATCCCTGACGGCGTGACGAGCATCGGAGAATGGAGCTTCTATGGTTGTACTGGCCTGACATCCGTTACTATCCCCAACAGTGTGACGAGCATCGGAAGCGGTGCGTTCTCAGAATGCAACGCCCTGGCACCCGTCACCATTCCTAACAGCGTGACAAAAATCGGAGAAGGTGCGTTCTATAAATCTTCTGCACCTTCTTTAGCATCCTCTTCGTCCAGCTCAGACAGTGGTTCTAACAGTAGTTCCAGTTCCTCTAATTCTCTCACTGCATATACCCCTGTTCGAAACAATACGTATCAAAGTAATAATTACAACAAATACAACTCTTCGTCAAACAAGCAAAGTATAAACAGGAACAGTAGCACAGCAACACAGACATCTACATACAACAGCACTTCCAGGAATACAACATCTGAAAGAGAAAGGCAGACTACAAAAAGGAACACGACATACAATTCTGGCTCCACGCGGACAACACAGTCCTCCAGCACGAGCTCCTCTAACAATTCATCTAATTCTCGGTCGTCGGTCGGCAATACAACCAATACAAAAGAACACAAGAAATGCTTCAAATGCAATGGCTCAGGTAAGGTGAATTGCTACACTTGTAGGGGTAGAGGCCATCTCACATGTAAAGCGTGCAAAGGAACGGGCTACTGGACGCAAAAAGGTGTGAGACACAATTGCAACGCCTGCCGTAGAGGCACCATAAAATGCTACACTTGCGTCGGTAAAGGCACAGTTAAATGCATATCTTGCTCAGGGAAGGGATATCATTAAACCGATAAGTATACAAGTAATCATTCATTAATGAACAAACAAAAATGAATATAACGATAGACGAAGATTATTTCGAGCAAATTAAAGATCAACTCACCCCTTTGGGTATGAGTGGACTTTACACAGATGAGGACGGAAATTTTGTAAGTGTTGAGCCAATAAATAACAAAAGTGACACAACAGGAAAAAATCCCCATCCATATCAAAAATCTATGCAGCAAGAAAATCCAGACCGCAGCAATCCCGGTTATTGGGTTCAATTCTATGACCCACGCTATTGTAGTGAGAGCTGCGAGGATTATTGCAAGAAAATGGCGGCAAAATATGGATATCGAGAGAAATAACTCTTGTTGGTTTAGGGAGAGACAATTCCTAATGCCTTGCAGTATGTGTCAGTCACTTCCTTCTTTCTCTGCAGCATTTCTTCAATATTATTGACCAATACGATATCGCCTTCTATGCCTTCTACAATCACATCGGGTGTATAAGAACTGCGGGCTATAGTCAACGTGGAATAAGGAAAGAGCCCCTGCGGCGTAATGCGCTCTTTGCCACGCTCAAACCACAGATAATTCTCCACGCAGGTTTCTCGCTTCACCTTACCACGATATAAACGCGAACTTACAACGTAGTCATCAGGAACATTGTATTTAGGAGCCTCTTCTGAAGCTTTTTCGCCAACATCTATGCTGTACGGCTCGAAACGTTTGCACTCCAGTTCCCGACCGTCGTCCTTGCCGTAAAGCACCTCATAGCTTACCATGCTGAAAGGAGTCTCGTTGGCAAGATAATGCTCGCCTGCCTGAAGATAATGACGCGTTGCGGAACCATTGGGAGTCGTCATGTCATACCCCATCAAGTAAATTGTTTCGTAGCGACATTCGGTGACAAGACCGGTCCATGTCATCCTCTGCACTTTAGCGGGGAGAATGAATATCATCATCAAAATATAACCGACAAGCACAAACGGAGCCCAGCTGAACGCTTTTCGGGCATAACCCCACGCTAATAAAGCTATCACGCCCGACAATGGCAGGAACCATATCAGCGTATTGCTTACTCTTCCCGTCAGCATAATGTTGATGGTGCCGTAACCAATGCCGTAGAGTAGCGACAAGCCAAACATGACCACGATAATAAGATAGGGACCAGTCCCTCCGTTTTCTGAGTTATTCATTTGAAATCGCAGTGTTTATTACATAATAGAAGATGATGCCTGTCACGAGGCCGGCGATGACGTCGATGGCATAGTGGGCGTAGATGTAGACCGTGGCAAAGCACATCAGCACGTAGAACGGCAGGATGGTGAGGATGAGACGGATGCTGCGGGTACGCAATGCCAACAGCATGACGACCGTCGTCACACCAACATGGCTGCTAGGGAAGGCGGCGGTGGGACGCTCGCCGGCATCGTGGGTGATGTCAAGCAGATGGTAGAAGAAGCCGTCACTCCAGCCGGGAGCCGCCATGCGCTCACTATGCGTCAGGAACCAGTCGCCGAGATTGGGGAAGATGCCCTGGGCTATCTGGTCGGTGCCCACGGCGAGGTAGTAGAACTGGGGCCCTGTGACAGGCACCAGGATAAAGATGACATAATAGGCAAAAAACGAACCCAGCAAGGCGAGGGCACACAGTTGCAACTCCTGATAGCGCTGGAAGAAATAATAGAGGTACACTATGAGCATCAGCGGGAAATAGGAGACATAGCCTAAGCACATCAACTCGGAGAACCACCCCCACGGCACTACCTGCGAGAAGAGCAGCGACGGCTGGCATCCAAAGACAGCCTGTTCCCAACCGGCAAAGACGTGGTCGAGGTTGGGAAGTACACGATTCAGTTCGTAGGTATCAGGGTACCACCACGACAGGAAAACCATCTGCACGACGATGCGCAGGAGCATGGTCAGTCGGCACGGCCTCCACCTATAAATACCCCATGCCGCTAAGGTGGCAGCAACAAAGGCGGCACGCAGTCCAAGCATTGCAGCAGGATTGACTAGCCGGGACCATGTCAGTGCCATCATCACCAACGTGAGCAACAGATAGCCCATGGCTATCCATTCAACAGTTAAAAGCCCCTTCTTACAGCCAGCCATTGTCGCGATACCATTTGATGCTGCGGCGGACGCCCTCTTCCAACTTGACCTGTGGCTTGTAGCCCAGCTCCTGGCATGCAGGGGTGATGTCGCAACGCCAGTTGCGCTGCCGCATGATGTAGTACTTGTCGTTGTTGAGTGCCGTCACCTTGCCCGTCAGCCGCCCGACATACTCGCCCACGAAGGTGATGACGCGCAACAGCCAGATGGGGGCCGTGATGCGTATCCACCAGGGGGTGCCCAGTTCACGGCGGATATAGTTGCTGAAGGCTGCGGACTGGTACACCTCGCCGTCGGACAGGAAGTAGCGTCGGCCCGTCTGTCCCTTCTCCAAAGCCAGGAAGACGGCCTGCACCACGTCGCTGACATAGACGAAGGTGATGTCCTGCTGCTGGAAGCCCACGGCGAAGTCGGTATGCGCCTGGATGCTCTTGGCCATCATGAAGTAGTCGCGCTCCCTGGGACCATAGACGCCCGTGGGCCTTAATATAATATAAGGTATAGGTTGCGTGTCGAGCCATTGCTCTGCCTGCAGCTTGCTTTTGCCGTAGGCGGTGTTGGGACGAGGCGTGTCGCTCTCACGGATTTCCTCGTAGGGCTGCTGTTCGCGAATGGCACCCATGATGCTCAGCGAACTGATGTAGACGAAGCGCCGCAAGGGCATCTGCAAAGCCAGCAGGGCACGCACCAGATGCTTGGTGCCCTCGGTATTGATGCGGAAGAAGTCCTGCTTATCCAGGCACTTCGTCACACCAGCGGCATGGACTACATAGTCGAAATGATGGCCTGCCAACTGTTGGCGCAATGCCTCCTCAGACGACAGATTCAGCTCGATAAAGTGGATACGTTCGTCCGTCAAGAACTGGTGGGAGCTGCTCTTTCGCACAGCCGCCCACACCTCAAAGTCGCGCCGGAGAGCCTCCTCTACGATGAACGACCCGATGAAGCCGCTCGCTCCCGTAATTAGTATGCTTGTCATTTCTCTGCTATGGTGAAGTCCAGCTGACGTTTCTCGATATTGGCCCGGGCCACCTTGATGCGGATGGGGTCGCCCAGCTGGTATTTGTGATGATGGCGACGGCCCACCAGACAGTAGTTGCGCTCGTCGAAGTCGTAGTAGTCATCGTCCAGGTCACGCATCGGCACCATGCCCTCGCAGTGGTTCTCGTCAATCTCGCAGTAGATGCCATACGACTGGATGCCGCTGATGTGGGCGTCGTACTCGTTGCCGATCTTGTCGGCCATGAACTCCACCATCTTGTACTTGATGCTGTCACGCTCGGCCTGCTGGGCCGTCTGCTCCATGTCCGAACAGTGCTCGCACAGTTCCTCGTATTTCTCCTGGTTGGCAGAGCGTCCGCCTTCTTGGTATTTCGTCAGCAGACGGTGCACCATCGTGTCGGGATAGCGGCGGATGGGCGACGTGAAGTGGGTGTAGTAGTCGAAGGCCAGACCGTAGTGCCCGATGTTGTGCGTCGAGTACTTCGCCTTCATCATGGCACGCAGGGCAACGGTCTCGATGAGTTTCTGCTCCTTCTTGCCCTGACAACTGTCCATCAGCGCATTCAGCGAACGCGAGATGGCACCCTTCGTGCCGGCGGTCTTCATCTTGTAGCCGAACTTCACCACAAACTCGCGCAGCGTCTCCAGCTTCGTGGGGTCGGGCTGGTCGTGAATGCGGTAGACGAAGGTCTTGGCCTTTGACGTTTGAGATTTGAACTTTGACTTTGGCTTTTCTATCTTGCCGATATGCTCGGCAACGGTGCGGTTGGCCAGCAGCATGAACTCCTCGATGAGCTGGGTGGCGTCGTTGCTCTTCTTGAAGTAGGCACGAATGGGCTTGCCGTCCTCGTCGATGTCGAAGTGCAGCTCTTCACGGTCAAACTTCACCGCCCCGCCCTTGAAGCGACGCTCACGCAAGTGCTTGGCCAACTTGTCCAGCGTGCGCAGTTCTGTAGCATAATCGCCATCCTTACCCATCAAAATATCTTGCACCTCCTCATACGCGTACCTTCTATTACTCTTGATGACAGTATGCACGATACGGTAGTCCTTGACGTTGGCCTCATCGTCGAGTGTGAAGACGACGCTGTAGCACAGCTTCTCCTCGTCGGGGCGCAGCGAGCAGATGAAGTTACACAGGCGCTCCGGCAGCATCGGTATGGTACGGTCCACCAGATAGACGCTGGTGGCACGCTTCGTTGCTTCCTTGTCTATCGTCGAGCCCTCCTTCACATAATGGCTGACGTCAGCGATATGCACGCCGACCTCGAACAATTTACTATTTGACGATTTACCATTTACTATTTCACGGATTGAGAGGGCATCGTCAAAGTCCTTGGCATCCTTCGGGTCGATGGTGCAGGTAAAGACCTCGCGGAAGTCCTCGCGACGTTTGATTTCCTGTTCCGTGATACCCGCATCCATCTTCTCTGCGGCATCCTCCACATTCTTCGGGTACTTGTACGGCAGCCCATATTGGGCCAGGATGGCATGCATCTCGACGTTATTGTCACCCTCCTTGCCCAGGACGTCGATGACCTCGCCGACGATGTTCTTCGACTCTTTCGACGGCCACTGCGTAATCCGCACTACCGCCTTGTCGCCCGTCTTGCCACCCTTCAGCTTCTTCTTCGGTATCAGCACGTCGTGCACGAAGATGTTTCCTTCTGTCACGAGGAAGGCGTAGTCCCTCTCCACCTTCAGCTTGCCCACGGCCTGGTCCACCTTGTGCGACAGGATTTCCACCACCATCGCCTCCTTGATGTGCCGTTCGCGGCGGGCCATCATCGTCACGCGCACCCGGTCGCCGTTCATGGCAAACAGCGAGTTGCGCTCCGACACGAATATCGGCTTGCCGCCGTCGTCCGGCTGAAACGAGTTCTTTCCGTTAGCCTTGCGGATAAAAACACCCTCCTGTACCTGTGTTTTCTGGTTCAGCCGATATGCATTGTCGCCATCCTTGGTCAGGAAGTCGTCCCATGCCATCTCGTCCATGGTTTCCACTGCCAGCATCTTGGCCGGATGCGTCGACAGCTTCAGGTTCCTGAATATCTGCTTAAACGAGAATGTCTCGTTCGGGTTCTGCTGAAACAAGGTCTGCAGCATCTCCACCAAGCGCTGTTTCGTCAGTCGCTTACCACTCTTGTGCTTACTCATAGTCGTACCGTTTTTTAAGTTTTCGACAAAAGTACGAATAAAAAAGGAAAGGACAAAACAAAAAGCGGTTTTTGTTTTGTCCTTACCGTAGAAAGTGACTTCTTGGCCTGTTATTCCTGCTCGTCGCTCAACATGTTGAGCAGTTTGGTGCGATAGCCGTGAGGGTCGAAAGTGAGACCCTTCCTAACCAGCCCCCGTGCCATGTTGAGGGTGGCATCACCCTTGTAAGGGGAGTCGCGCAACAGCATGCCGTATGCAGCAACACCAGCTGCGAAATAGAAATCATCGGAACGTCCGTTCTTGTTGAAAATCTGATTCGTTTCCAGTTTCAACTGAAGAGGTGTACTCTCGCTCTGCAACGTCTTCTTGTAGCGGAAGTCGAAAGTGGCGAAGGTCTGGTTGGCAGCTACCGCCTGCCTATCGAGCACCAACTCGTAGAGGGCAGTGATGGTCTGTCCGGCACCTATCTCGCCAGCATCCTTCTTGTCGTCCGTGAAGTCCTCACGGTTCATGACGCGATTCTCGTAGCCTATCAAGCGGTACTCTTTGACCACCTCTTTGTTAAACGTCACCTGGCACTTGGCATCGTTGGCGACGCTAACAAAGCGGTCACGCTCATGAACGAGCACCTTCATCATCTCGTCTTCACAATCTATATAATGATAGGTGCCATTGCCGGCATTGCTGATTTGCTCCATCATGGCATCGTTCAGATTGCCGGAACCAAAGCCCAGACAGGTCATGTAGATACCCCTCTTGGCATAGCTCTCCACCATCTCCACCAACGCATTAGTGCTGGTGACACCCACGTTGAAGTCGCCATCGGTACCCATGATGACGCGGTTGTTGTACGATGGGTCGTAGTTGACTAGTGCTTCCTCGTAGGCCATCTTCAGTGCCGTGCCTCCATTCGTACAGCCATCTGCCGTCAATTCGCTGATAGCGGCCTTGATCTTTGCTGCTTCCCTGACGGGCGTCGACTCCAGCAGTTTCTTCACCTCGCCAGAATAAGTAATGATGGAGATGCGGTCGCTGGGCTTCAGCTGATCTACGAGTGTGTTCAGTCCCGTCTTCAGCAATGGCAGCTTGTCTTGACTGCACATCGACCCGGAGACATCAATCAAGAAGACGAAGTTAGCCTGCGGCGTCTCGTTAGCTACCAGTTCCTTTCCCTTGATGCCCAAGCGCAGCAGCTGATGCTCCGTGTTCCAAGGGCACTCGCCCACCTCGGCATTGATGGCCACCGTCTCGCTGCCCTTCGGCGAGGGGTAGTCGAAGGTGAAGTAGTTCAGGAACTCTTCGATGCGCACGCTCGACGGTTCTAGTTTCCACCCCTTACTCTTATAGCGGCGCATAATAGCGTATGACGCGCCGTCGGCATCAACGGAGAAGGTGGAGACATGCTGCTGCGAGGTCTTTACAAAGGGGTTGTCGGCAAACTCCTCAAACTGGTCGCCGCTCGCGGCCTCCTTGCTGCCGCCACCGACGTAAGCCTTGTTGTCTCCATCAGCCGTGTTTGCGCCGTAGAAGCTGTAGGCATAGCCAGCATCTTCATAGCTGCCGGTACTACATGCCACGGTCAGCAGGCTCATGGTGGCCAGTCCGAAAATAAAAGCATTCTTTCTCATACGATTCTTGGGGTTTTGTTGTGATTTTGATTGTTGTTTCTGTCGATTAAACGGCAAAGGCACCAAAACCTTGCACTTGTTTTGTGCAAAAAGTGTTAATTGAAAAAAACTTGCCTCCCAAGTGCAAGATTCTGCCTTTTTTCCGTTATAACTAAAAACAGAACGTAACAATGATGAAAAGAACATACTTATTGATATTGTGGGCGGCAGGACTGCTGCTGACAGTAGCTTGTACGAATGATAGTGATATGGTGGGGATGGAGATTTCACTTCCTGACGATTATTCAAATACGAGGAGTGCAGGTGTCTACGACGGTGAATGGACGGTCAACAAGCAGGTGGTGGATACTGCTCGTCTGGAAGTGTTCTACGAGCTGAAGCTCCGTCTGCCGGAAGACTACCTGACCCGCCTGTGTTTCCCCGACAAGAGCGGAGCAGAAAGTCCCCAGCATAAAGGGACACCTATGGAGGCCAGGCTCTTAAAGTCAGGCTACACGCAACAAATGGAACTCTACTCCTTCCTGACCATGATGAAGGACAACGGCAAAAAGGCGCTCTATGGTTCCGGCTACTTCTATGTCACCATCCACGACACCGACTACCGCATCGACCTGCTGTGCAGCGAGAGCAGCAGCAGCGTCTTCAGGCTGGACACACAGCTGTGGACGATAGCCATCCCCGTCAGCGGATTCCTCATCGTCAATACCGCCACCAACGAGGAGCAGGAACAGTCGTTGTCCGCTCCCGTCACCATATACTATAACGCCAAGCAACGCATCAGATAAAGAACGCAGGTGGTAGAGACAGAACGACAACTGCTGGAGGCGATACACAACGGGGAGCGGGCAGCACTGTGCCGGCTCTACGAACGCTATGCCGACTATGCCATGGCCGTCGGGCTGCGGTACATCCCGGAGCGCGACGAGGTACGTGACGTCTTGCAAGACAGCTTTGTCAAGATTCTCACCTCCATAGGGCAGTTCAGCTACCACGGCGAAGGGTCGCTGAAGGCGTGGGTGAGCCGTATCGTCAGCAACCGAGCCGTCGACTACCTGCGCGAGCACCAGCGCTTCGTACTGGTCAGCGGCATCCCAGACGAGGCGGACAACGACGCACCCGACAGCTACCCCGCCGGGACGTCGGAAGCCATGCCGGAGGGCGTTCCGCCCGACGTACTGTTGGAGATGATAGGCCGACTGCCCGCCAACTACCGTACAGTACTCAACCTCTTCGTCTTTGACGGACGGTCGCACAGGGAGATAGCCAAGCTCATGGGCATCAAGGAAAGCACGTCGGCCTCGCTATTCTTCAGAGCAAAGAAGATGCTGGCACGAATGATTAAGGAATACCTCAAACAACAAGGAATATGAAACAGGACAAGTGGACACAACAACTGCACGACAAACTGGCGGAGCACGAGACGGCTGCGCCGGAAGGATTGTGGGCAGACATCGAGGCCGCACTCCAGCAACAGCCTCAGCCTAGACAGTCCCGTTTCGTGGCCTTGCGAAGGTGGGCGGCAGCAGCATCCCTGGCAGCCCTGATGCTGGGAGGCAGCTACTTGCTGTGGAACCGTCACGAAAACCCCATAGCAGAAAATAACCTGAATGCCATAGCCTCCGGCAAGGAACAGACATCTCCGTTTCATCAGGAAGCCCAGTCAAAACGGGAAGAGCATGCTGGCAACACGGTCACATCTGTCCATTTCCATCAACTGGCACAGGCGGCTCACGCCGAAGTCGCAGAACAGAAGACATATAGCGAGTCAGGACATACTAAGCAGCAGGACACAGCCAAGACCCAGGTTATCAGCCATCATACACTCCACGACGAATCTACCCGCCATCCTGCCGTCAGCAACGGAGTCACCCGCCTCCGTCCGCTCCGGCAGGTTTCCCCTGCCGGCAAGGAAAAGTCGCCAGTCACCATTGGTCTCTACGCCATGAATGCCATGGGGGCCCAGAACGACCGTAACGGCGTCATCATGGCTCCAGGCATGGCGCAGCAGTTTAACGACACCTACGAAAACAGCCAGGTTGCGGCAGGCAGAAGAGCCGACTTCATCACGCTGTCAGGCTATGAGGAGCGCCAGCACCACTATCAGCCCATCACCTTCGGACTGACGCTGAGCTATCCGCTCACCAACCGGCTGTCGCTGACTACGGGAGTGGTCTATACAAAACTGCGGTCGGACTTCACCCAGGTCATGCGCAGTCAGCAGATACAGCAGGAGCAGACACTGCACTATGTCGGCGTTCCACTCATCCTGAGCTATCGGTTGTGGCAACATCAAGGCCTCAAGACCTATCTGTCGGCTGGAGCCAAGGCCGACTGGAACATAGCCACACACTTAGAAACGGAGGGCGTGAGCCAGCCGCTGCCCAAGGACCGCATGCAATGGTCGCTGAACGGCAGCCTCGGCGTGCAGTATGACGTCATCCCCCAGTTGGGACTGTATGCAGAACCCGGTTTGAGCTGGTATCCCGACAACGGCAGCCGCATACAGAACTACTTCAAGGACAAGCCACTGACGTTCAGCCTGCAACTGGGACTGCGACTGAACATCGGACAGTAACTATTGTTGTTTTTTGGGCTTTTCTTTTGTGGTGTCGGGGTTTATTCGTACCTTTGAGACTACGTCTCGAAAGTACTTTCGTTCGGAAATGCTCAAATAAATTTGGCATTTCGCTCACTTATTCGTACCTTTGCAGCTGATTAGCTAATAAAACGAAACCTCATGAAATCTAACTTCTTATTAATCTTTGCTATGTGCACCACCGTGCTGACGGCATGGGCACAAGAGAATGTCAACACGAAATTCGGTAAACCAACCAAGGAAGAACTGACGATGACCACCTACGAGGCCGACCCGCAGGCCGAGGCCGTCGTGCTCTGCCGGCTGACAGACGTGGAATACACCATACAGTCTATCAGCTATCTCATAGACTATCACGAAAAGGTGCGCATCAAGGTGCTCAAGCCCAGTGGCGCACGCTTCGCCAAGGTCGTCGTACCCTACCAGCAGCACATGGCCATCAACAGCATCGGCGGCACGAAAGTGACGGCCATGGCCCTGCCGAAGCCCGGAGGCAGCTCTGATTCCTATTTTGAGGGCGAAGGCGTCTCCATGACGGAAGGCGTCTTCGGTACCGATGCCGACGACATCGTGGAGGACGTCAAGGCTGTTGCCTTCAACATGGAGGGCGGCAAGATGGTGAAAACCCTCATGAAGAAAGGTGATATCAAGCATACGAAAATCGACGAGCAGAACTACCTTCTGGAGTTTACTGTCCCGAACGTCAAGGAGGGTACCGTCATAGAATACGAGTACAACATCCACAGCCAGCTCTTCTGGCAGTTGCGCGACTGGTATGCACAATGCGAGATTCCCGTGGCCTATGCTAAACTCGACATGAACATCCCAAGCTACCTCATCTATAACATCGAGGACCATGGCATCCAGCGACTCACACATACCTGTACCGCCGGCTCCATGAAGTTCAAGCTCGTCAGCGACCCGCTGTCCAACCCCATGACCATCACCACCAACCACTACGTCTACATAGGGCGCAACCTCAGAGCTATGCCGAAAGACGACTACGTATGGAACGTTCAGGACTACTGCGCAGGCATCACCGCCGAATTGAAGACCTACCGCCTGCCCGGCATGTCACCCATGGACTTTGCCAAGACCTGGCAGCAGATTGACGAGTTGATACTCGGCGCAGATGCCTTCAACCTGCAACTCAACGCGCACAGCCCGCTGCAACAGGAGCTGCAGGAGGCTCATATCCAGGACATCGCCGACGTGCAACAGCGTACCGCCGCCGCATGGCAGCTCGTCACCAACCGTGTCAAATGGAACGGCAAATACCAACTCTGGCCACAACCCACCAAGGAAACCCTGCAACAAGGTACTGGCAGCAATGCCGACATCAACATACTGCTCATACAGGCACTCAAGGATGTGGGCTTAGAGGCACTTCCCGTCGTGCTCCGCAGCCGTGACCAGGGCATGCTGCCCTATAACTTCCCCTCCTTCCAAAAGCTCACCACCTACGTCGTCGGCGTCAAGCAGACCAACGGACAATACGCCTACCTCGACGCCACCTCCACAGACGGCTGGCTCAACACCCTGCCAGCCATACTCCTGACAGACCGTGCACGACTCGTCAACCCCAAGGGCAGCACATGGGTAGACCTGCAGAAGACCATCAAGGCCAAGACCGTCACCACCATCGAGGCAACCCTGTCGGCAGACGGCACCATCAGCGGCACGCAGACAACGCAGACGCTAAAAGCCGCTGACACCACCACCGTCAACTACCAGGGAACGGTCGACAACGGAAAAATCACCTTCTGCCCCTTCCCCACTCCACCCATACAGCCACGTCCCTTCGCCACCGACGAACGACTGATGCCCGTCGAGTTTCCCAGCCTGTCGTCAGACATGATGACTGTCAACATCACCCTGCCGGAAGGCTATGTATTGGAAGACAAACCCCAACAGTACAACATGGTGACGCCCGACAAGGGTATCGAAGGCCGCCTGTTCGTCAGCCAGATAGGACAGAAACTGCAGATACAATGCCTCTTTAATGTCAACAAGGTGAAGCAGGACCCCAAGAACTATCCTGCCATCCGCCAGATGTTCGAGACCTTCACCAGTTTCGGAAAGACACAACTGGCTGTCAAGCCTGAATCGAAATAGCTATGGAGCAGCTCTTGCACTACTGTTGGAAGCACAAGCTCTGGCCGGCGAAACCCCTGGAGACGACCGACGGACGGCTGGTGGAGGTGATAGACCCCGGCCTGCACAACCGCAATGCCGGCCCCGATTTCTTCAATGCCAAGGTGAAGATTGGCGGCACGCTGTGGGTGGGCAATGTCGAGATTCACGACAAGGCCAGCGACTGGTATGTGCATGGGCATGACCACGATGCCAACTACGACAACGTGGTGCTCCACGTCGTGGGCATTGCCGACCGTGACGTGCAGACGCAGCAGGGCAATTTCATCCCGCAGCTGTGCCTGACGGTACCGCTGTCGGTACTCGACAACTACGAAGAGCTGCTAAAGACGGACTCCTATCCCCCCTGCTACCGCATCATCCCGTCGTTGGCCAGCCTCACCGTTCATGCGTGGATGGCGGCCCTGCAGACCGAACGGCTGGAACAGAAGACCGTGGCCATCGAGCAGCGCGCCCGACAGGCCAACGGCTCATGGGAAGACGCCTACTTCATGACGCTGGCACGCAACTACGGCTTCGGCATCAATGGCGACGCCTTCGAGGAATGGGCACGCCACATACCCTTGGCGGCCGTCGGCAAGCACCGCGACGACCTCTTCCAGATAGAGGCCATCTTCCTGGGGCAGGCAGGACTGCTGGACCTACAGGCCATCCCCGAGCGCTACCAGCAGGACGCGCTGAACGAGGGCTACTTCGCCAAGCTGCGCAACGAATACCAGTATCTGGCACATAAGTTCCAACTGCAACCCATGGACTACAAGCGCTGGCGCTTCCTACGCCTGCGCCCCCAGAACTTCCCCCACATCCGCATCGCCCAGCTGGCCAACCTCTACTACCAGCGTAAGGCCGGACTGTCGCAGCTGATGGAATGCCGCGACATGGCAAGCCTCAGCGAACAACTGCGCACGCAGGTCACACCCTACTGGGAGACACACTACACCTTCGGCTCGGAGAGCGTACGCAATGCCAAGCACCTGTCGCCGTTCAGCATCAACCTGCTCATCATCAACACCTGCATACCCCTGCTCTTTGCCTACGGACGCCACACCTCGCACGAGGAACTGTGCGACCGCGCCTTCGACTTCCTGGAACAGCTCAAGGCCGAGAACAACCACATCGTCCGCATGTGGCAGGAGTGTGGACTGCAGGTCAGGTCGGCTGGCGACTCACAAGCACTCATCCAACTCAAGAAGGAATACTGCGACCGCAAGGACTGCCTGCGCTGTCGCATCGGCTATGAATACTTGCGCGCTTCGCGCTAAATATAAAATAAAAAATAAGAGATAAGAGATAAGAAATAAGAGATAAGAGATAAGAAATAAGAGATAAGAGATAAGAAATAAAAGATATGCATCAATACGTTTTTGAAACCCGCATGGAGGTGCGCGACTACGAATGCGACATCGAAGGCATCGTCAACAATGCCAACTACCTCCACTATGCCGAGCACACGCGACACCTCTTCCTCAAAGAATGCGGACTCAGCTTTGCCGAGATGCACCAGAAAGGCGTCGATGCCGTAGTGGCACGCATGAAACTGCAGTTCAAGACCCCGCTGCGCTGCGACGACGAGTTCATCTCGCGTCTGTGGCTCGAGAAACAGGGTATCAAATACATCTTCCATCAGGACATCTTCCGCGCTTCCGACGAGGCGCTCTGCTTCCGCGGCGACATCACGCTGGTATGCCTGGTTAACGGCAGCCTCGGCAACAGCGAGGACTACGACCATGCCTTCCGGCAATACTTAGAGGCACATGAACCAAACAACAACGTGATAACGGAATAACGTTGTAACGACAGGAAAGACAATGACCGACGAGATATACTACACCATAGCACTCACCCGCATGACGGGCTTCAATGCGGCGATGGCCCTGCAGCTCTACCAGGCGCTGGGTAGCGGACAGGCCGTCTACGACCACCGCAACGACATCGGTGACGTCATTCCTGATGCCACACCCCGCCTGCGCGAGTCGATGAAGCACTGGGACGATGCCCTGAAGCGCGCTGCCGCCGAGATGGAGTTTGTCACCAAGAACAACATCCGCGCACTCGCCATCAACGATGCCGACTATCCGCAGCGACTGGCAGCATGTCCTGACGCACCTATCCTATTATATTATAAAGGTACGGCAGACCTCAACCAGCGCTACGTCCTCAACATGGTGGGCACGCGACGCTGTACCACCTACGGACAGGACCTCATCCGCCACTTCATCAACGACCTGCGGCAACAGTGCCCGCAGGTGCTGGTCGTCAGCGGACTGGCCTACGGCATCGACATCTGTGCACACCGCAATGCCTTGCAGCAAGGCTACGAGACCGTAGGCGTGTTGGCGCACGGACTGGACCAAATCTATCCCTACGCCCATCGCGACACCGCCGCGGAGATGGTCAGGCAGGGCGGACTGCTCACGGAGTATGTCAGCCAGACGGAGGCACTGCCCAACAACTTCCGACAGCGCAACCGCATCGTGGCAGGCATGTCGGACTGTACCATTCTCGTCGAAAGCGCCTACAAGGGCGGCGGCCTCATCACCTGCCGCATCGCACAGGAATACGGGCGCGACGTCTTTGCTTTCCCCGGCGCCGTGGGCATGGCCTACAGCGAAGGCTGCAACCTCATGATACGCAACAACACCGCTGCCCTCATCACCTCTGCCAAAGACTTCCTGGAGACGGTGCGCTGGCAGACCGTCGGGCAGCAGAAGCAGGGCGTCCAGCGCCAGCTCTTCCCCGACCTGACATCCGAAGAGCAACAGGTAGTCAGCCTGCTCCAGCAGACCAACGACCTGCAGCTGAACATCATCAGCGTCAAGACCAACATCCCTATCGGCCAGCTCACCGCCCTGCTATTCCAGTTAGAGATGAAGGGCGTCATCAAGCCACTCGCCGGAGGCACCTATCATCTGCTATAACAAGAGACATCAATTATTCAACAATCAATAGTAAAACTATGAATTTCAAAAAGCTATTCTTCGCTGCGGTGGCATTCGTTTGCACCACAGCCATGGTGGCGCAGGACATGCAGTTGCCTGCCATCCCCATCGACCCCGCCGTACGAATCGGTAAGCTGGACAACGGTCTGACCTACTACATCCGTCACAACGGCTATCCCGAAAACGTGGCCAACTTCTACATCGCCCAGCGCGTGGGCTCCATCCAGGAGGATGACTCGCAGCGCGGACTGGCCCACTTCCTGGAGCACATGGCCTTTAACGGCTCCGAGCACTTCAAGGGTAACGGCATCATTGAGTTCACACGCTCACTGGGCGTCGAGTTCGGTAGCGACCTGAATGCCTATACCAGCATCGACCAGACGGTATACCGCGTCTGCGACGTGCCCACCAAGCGTGCCACAGCCCTCGACTCCTGTCTGCTCATCCTCAAGGACTGGTCGAACGGACTACTCCTCGAACCCGAAGAGATTGACAAGGAGCGCGACGTGGTACATAACGAGTGGCGTCTGGGCGAAGGCCCGGAGATGCGTATGTTCCAGCGTGCGCTGCCGAAGATGTACCCAGGCTCCAAGTATGGCGAGCGCCTGCCCATCGGCCTGATGTCTGTCATCGACAGCTTCCGCCCGGAAACGCTGCGCGCCTACTACCACAAGTGGTACCGTCCTGACAACCAAGCCATCATCGTCGTTGGCGACATCGACGTCGACCACATGGAGGCCAAGATCAAGGAGTTGTTCAGCGGCATCAAGGTCGATGCCAACGCCCCGAAAGTGGTGGCCGAGGCCGTACCCGACAACAAGGAGGCCATCTACATCTTCGAGAAAGACAAGGAGCAGCAGATGAGCCAAGTAGCTATCATGATGAAACACGACGCCGTAGCCCCCGAGGAGAAGACGACACTCGCATATCTCATACAGGACTATGAGGTGAGCGTCATCTCGCAGATGATAGGCCAGCGCCTGGCTGAGATGGCACAGGAGGAGTCGTGCCCGTTCTTCCAAGGCATGGCCGACGACGGACAGTACCTGCTCTCGAAGACCAAAGACTGCTTCGAACTGGTCGGTTACCCCAAGGAGGGCAAGGACATGGAGACGCTGCAGACGCTCTACCGCGAGGCACGCCGCGTCCTGGAGTACGGCTTCACCGCCACGGAGTATGCCCGCGCACAGGCCGACTACCTGAGCGGGCTGGAGAAGGCATACACCAACCGCGACAAGCGCAAGAACGCCGAATTTGGCAATGCCTACCGCGACCACTTCCTGACCAACGAGCCTATCCCGCCGTTGGAGGAACTCTTCAGCACGATGCAGATGTTGGTGCCTAACATCCCCGTAGAGGCTATCAACCAGATGCTGCCCGACCTCATCAGCAAGACCGACAGCAACCTCGTCGTCATGATTCTGGCACAGGAGAAGGAGGGTAAGAACTATCCCACCGAGCAGCAGATGGCAGCAGCCGTCGCAGCAGCACGCGCCGAGACCATCGAGGCATACGTGGACAACGTGAAGGACGAGCCGCTGGTGGATGTCACCAAACTGCAGGCTGGCAAGATAGTCAGCGAGACGGAAAATACCACCTTTGGCTATAAGGAGCTGAAGCTCTCGAACGGTGCCACCGTCATCCTCAAGAAGACCGACTTCAAGGACGACGAAATCCAGATGCAGGCCTTTGCCAAGGGCGGTAAGTCGCTCTACGGCGCTGCCGACTACGCCAACCTGAAGGTGTTCGACCAGGCCATCGGCATGAGCGGCATCGGCAACTTCCTCAGCACCGAGCTGCAGAAGGCACTGGCCGGCAAGGAGTGCAATGCCGACGCTACGTTAGGCAATACCCGCCAGTATGTCACCGCCCACTCTACGCCGAAGGATATAGAGACGATGATGCAGATGCAGTACCTCTACTTCACTGCCATCAACAAGGACGAGAAACAGTTCCAGAACCTGATGACCCAGCTGGATATGGCACTCAAGAACAAGAGCCTGTCGCCCGACATGGTGCTCAGCGACTCGCTGGCTGCAACCCTCTATGCCCACAACCCGCGCTTTGCACAGATAGACATCAAGGACCTGAAGGACATCAGCTACGACCGCATCCTGGAGATTGCCCAAGACCGCTTCAAGAACGCCGGACAGTTTACCTTCATCTTCTGCGGTAACTTCGACGAGGCCATCCTGCGCCCGCTCATCGAGCAGTACATTGCCTCGCTCCCCTCAACGGGAGAGGCTGACGACTTCAACGAAGTGCTGACGCTGGCAAAGGGCGAGGTCGTCAACAACTTCAAAGTAAAGACGGAGTCTCCCAAGGCCACGGCCTTCGAGATGTGGTATGCCGACATGCCTTACACCCTCGACAACATCGTCAAGCTCGACGCCGTCGGTCAGGTGCTGTCGATGATCTACCTGAAGACCATCCGCGAGGACGAGAGTGCTGCCTATTCGTGCGGTGCCGCCGGCGGCTTCAACCTCAGCAGCCGTCAGCCCAAGGCCATGCTGCAGGGCTACTGCCCCATGAACCCCGACAAGCAGGAGATTGCCGTCCGTCTGCTCCACGAGGGCATTGCCGGCATGCAGAAGACTGTCGATGCCGACCAGCTGACAAAGGTCAAGGAGTACATGCTCAAGCAGTTTGACGTCGATGCCAAGAAGAACGGCTACTGGGTGAACACCATCACCACGTGGAAAGACTATGGCCTGGATGTCTACACCGACTATAAGAAAGCCGTCGAGGCTCTGACCACCGACAGCGTGCGCGACTTCCTGAACCAGTTGCTCAAGAGTGGCAACCACATAGAGGTCATCATGCTACCTGAAGCCAAATAAATACCATTGTCATCGCGGGGACACAAATCCCCGCGATTTTTTGTTTTACATTCAAAATAACATATAAAATACCAATGGTATGGTATGCTATTTACCGCTGTTGTGCGATTTCATAATAGCAGATTCCGTCGTACCTTTGCACTCGATAAATCTCGTGTGAAATTATTCATTTTTAAACCGACAAAGATATGACAAAGATTTATGTAAATGGAGACGCGCAGGAAGTGAGCCTGCCGCTCAACGTGAGTGAACTGATTAAGCAGAGTGACGTACAGCAGCCGGATATGGTCAGCGTGCAGGTGAACGAGGAGTTTGCCGAGCGCGAGGACTGGGAGAATATCCAACTGAAAGAGGGCGATAAGGTCGATTTCTTATATTTCATGGGAGGAGGAAACAATAAACAATAAACAATAACCAATAAACGTTGAGAATAAATAGTAAATGGTGAAATCGTAAAATTGTCAAATATGGTGGATTTTACAGAAGAACAGATACAGCGATACTCGCGACATATCCTGTTGCAAGATGTGGGTGTCGAAGGACAAGAAAAAATAATGAACGCACGCGTGCTCGTGGTGGGTGCCGGCGGCTTGGGGGCTCCCGTGAGTCTTTACTTAGCGGCGGCTGGTATCGGACGCATTGGCATCGTGGATGCAGATGTCGTCGATTTGAGCAACCTGCAACGACAGGTGATTCACTTCACCAAGGACGTGGGTGTGCCCAAGGTAAAGAGTGCCGAGGAGAAAATCAAGGCCATCAACCCCGATGTGCAGGTAGATACCTACTACGAGTTCCTTGACTCGAGCAATGCGCTGGATATTATCAAGGAGTACGACTTCGTGGTGGATGGTACCGACAACTTCCCCGTGAAGTTCTTGATCAACGATGCGTGTGTGATGGCGGGCAAACCCTTCTCTCATGGTGGCATTCTACGTTTCAACGGACAGACCTTCACCCACCTGCCTGGCACAGCCTGTTATCGTTGTTTCTTTAAGGAACCGCCTCCTGTAGGTGCCGTACCGACATGTTCGCAGGCGGGCGTATTGGGTGCCATTGCTGGTATGCTGGGTACCATTCAGGCCGCCGAGACGCTAAAGTACTTTACGGGTATCGGAGAACTGCTGACCAACCGTCTGCTGACATTTGATGCCAAGACTATGCAGTTCCGTACCATTAACGTGAAACAGCGTCCTTCGTGCGCCATCTGTGGTGAACATCCTACCATCGATCACCTCATTGACTACGAACAGGCTGCGTGTGACTTGAAACATTAAACAATAAACAATAAACAATAACCAATAAACGTTGAGAGTGAAGAGTGAAGAATGAAGAATTTCTTTGACCAAGGTCAAAGCGTACTAAAGAAACGATTAGCTACCGCACAATTATGATTATACCAAAGAATATCATAGAAGAACTGATAGCGCAGGCTCGGAAGGACGCACCCAACGAGTCGTGCGGCTATCTACTGGGGATAGATGGCGAGGTCACTGAGAACTATTGGATGGAGAATATCGACCACTCGTCGGAACATTTCTCCTTCGCACCGAAGGATCAGTTTGCAGCCTTGCGCTATGCTCGCGAGAAAGGTTTGAAGATTCTCGCTAACTGGCACAGTCATCCAGCCTCACCCTCGCGTCCTTCGCAAGAGGACCTGCGTCTGGCCAACGATCCCACCATCCGCTACGCCATCCTCTCACTGCTTGACGGAGAACCGAAATTGAATTCCTTCAAGATCCTGAACGGCGAAGTGGTGGATAAGGAGATACACCTCTAAACCGGTTTTACCCGCGATGCGTCCGCCAGAACTATTGTCGGTTAAAGTTTCTTTGCGCGGCGCATCGCTTTTTTATTAAAAGATGCGGCTGTTTGGTGATTATTTACTAATTTTACACCCAAAATTATATAAATAGCGCACAATGAAAACAATCAGTACAACAAAGGCACCCGCTGCCATCGGGCCTTACAGTCAGGCCATCCAGGTCGGTAATCTCATTTATACATCTGGACAGATTCCCATCGATCCTGCCACAGGTGTGTTCGTAGAAGGCGGCATCAAGGAACAGACGCGCCAGTCACTGACCAACATTAAGGCCATCCTGGAAGAGGCTGGTCTCAGCATGACCAACGTCGTAAAGACCACGGTTTTTATGGCCGACATGAACGACTTTGCCGACATGAACGCAGTTTATTCCGACTTTTTCTCAGAGCCTTATCCTGCCCGTTCTGCTGTGGCTGTCAAGACTTTGCCGAAGGGCGCTTTGGTAGAAATCGAGGTGGTCGCTGCGATTGTGTAAAAATCTTTCTGCAATTATAATGAGAAGGTCTTGTCCTATCGGCATTTTGCTCTGCCTTGCTTTGTCTTCTTTCGGACAGAGTAAGGATGGTGTGGATACACTCAAGACACAAGAAATCAACGAGGTGACGGTTACTGCCCATCAGTCGGGTAGGATGAAAGCCAATACTGTAGGCAATATGGAACTGATTAGTTCAAAGGAATTGCTGCGGGCGGCCTGCTGTAATCTGGGCGAGAGTTTTACGACGAACCCCTCTGTCGATGTGAACTATGCTGATGCTGCTACTGGGGCACAGCAGATTAAGCTGCTGGGACTTTCTGGTACCTACGTGCAGATGCTGACAGAAAACATTCCCAACTATCGGGGACTGGCGGCACCATTCTCGCTCAGTTATATCCCTGGTCCTTGGATGCAGAGCATACAGGTGTCGAAGGGTGCCTCGTCGGTGAAGAACGGCTATGAGAGCATCACAGGGCAGATCAATGTGGAATTCAAGAAGCCTCAGGCCACGCCCTTTGCCGACGCGAACCTATATTATAATACGAAAGGGAAGCTGGAGGCTAATCTCGGTGGCAACCTCAAGCTATCAGAACGATGGAGCACGGCTCTGCTGGGACATTACGAAATACTCGACAAGGCACATGATGATAACGATGATGGTTTTGTGGATATGCCAAAGATGCGGCAGGGTTCGCTGCAGAGCCGTTGGGCGTGGCTGGGCGACCGCTACATCTTCCAGGCTTCTGTCAAAGGGCTAAAGGAACATCGTGAAGGCGGACAATTAAGTGAAGAGTGTAGAGTGAAGAGTGAAGAATTTGCTTCCGCCATGCCTTCACCTTATCTGATAGACATCACCAACGAGCGCTACGAGGCCTTCACCAAGAACGCTTTCTTTCTGAATGAGGAACATGCCACGAACATCGCACTGATACTATCCGGTTCGCAGCACCACGAGAATGCCACATACGGACAAAAACGCTACAAGGCAGACCAACGTAACGGTTACGCCTCGCTGCTGTTTGAAACCGATATCGACGAGCACCATAGTCTTTCAACAGGTCTCAGCCTGAACCACGACTATTTAAGTGAAGAGTATAGAGTGAAGAGTGAAAAATTTGCTACCGCTATTGAGAACGTCCCTGGGGCTTACGCCCAGTACACTTATAAACTTGGTGAGCAACTGACGGTGATGGGTGGTTTGCGCTGGGATCACAGCAACATCTACGGAAGTTTCGTCACCCCGAGAATGCACTTAAATTATTCGCCTAACGACATCATCACCCTGCGAGGCTCCATCGGAAAGGGCTATCGCACCAGTCATGTACTGGCAGAGAACAACTACCTGTTGGCTAGTGGGCGCGACATAATCATCGATGATGATTTGGACCAGGAGGAGGCTTGGAACTTTGGCGTTAGTGTAGCCCTGAGCATCCCCACCGGTGAAAAGAAACTGGAGCTGAGTGCAGAATACTACTACACGAACTTCCTGCACCAAGTGGTGACAGACCTTGACAGTAACCCACATGCTATTTACTTCACCAACCTCAACGGCGACAGTTATTCACATACTTATCAGGTGGAAGCCACGTACCCTTTCTTCGATGGTTTTACAATGACAGCCACCTACCGACGTACCAATGTGAAATCGACCTATGGCGGTATTCTAAAAGAAAAGCCGTTGACTAATAAATACAAAGGTCTGCTGACAGCCTCGTATGCTCCTGGACTCGGAAAGTGGCAGTTTGACGTGACCCTGCAACTGAATGGTGGCGGACGTATGCCAACGGCTTACACCACTAATGAGGGTTTGCCTTCATGGAGTGAACGCTATAAAGGCTATGAGCAGTTAAGTGCACAGGTGACCCGTTTCTTCCGCTATTGGAGCATCTATGCCGGTGGTGAGAACATCACGGGCTTCAAACAAAAGAATCCCATCTTTGGAGCCGACGACCCTTGGAGCAGCAATTTTGACTCCACGATGATTTGGGGACCTATTCATGGCCCCGTCTATTACATCGGTGTCCGTTTGAATTGGAATAGATTTTAGTTGAGAGTTTAACGTCTAGAGTATAGAGAATATGAGAACAAAAGTATTATTTGTAGCACTGGCTGTAGCAGCCGTATGTGCAGCCAAGGACATCAAGATCGTTGTGCTAAAGACTCAGCCAGAGATGCACTGTGCCAATTGTGAGAAGAAGATCAAAGAGAACATCCGCTTTGAGAAGGGCGTTAAGTCTATCAAGACCGATCTCAAGACCAAGACCATCATCATCGAGTATGATGCCGACAAGACCAACGTCCAAGACATCATCAAAGGTTTCAAGAAGATAAAATACGAGGCTTCCGAGGTCAAAAAAGACAAAGAAAATAAGCAGAAATAGCCGAATACCTAACGTTTGTGATGCGAAATGCCACGCTGGTGGTATTTCGCATTTCTGTTTTTCACCGTACCTTTGCACCTAGAAAGTTTAACAGGATAAAAGGTATGAAGAATTTTCAGATAACATTAATCACATTTGCTTTAGCCATTGTATCGTCGCAAGCATCGGCCACCCCTGTCAAAGGACGGGTGGCTGATGCATCGACAGGCGAAGCCATCATCGGAGCGTCCATCATATATAAAAATAAGGTGGGAGCAGTGACCGATGCCGATGGGCGTTTCCATTTGGACATCTCATCGTATCCATCGAGCATCGATGTCACCTACGTTGGCTATGAGAACTTACAGATAAAGATTGGCGAGCGCGACTCGGTGCTGGACATCCGTCTGCAAGAGGAAAACAAACAACTCAGTGAGGTTGTTGTGGTGGGATATGGAACGCAGAAGCGCACCCAGCTGACGGGAAGCGTGACGAAGGTATCAAAGGACGTTTTCGAGAATTTCCACACCGCCACGCTCGACCAAGCACTGGGTGGCGCGGTGCCCGGCTTACAGCTGACCACGTCAGGACAGCCGGGAGCCGGCTCGCAAATCCGCATACGCGGCGGTAACTCCGTCAACGCCAACAACAACCCGCTGTACGTCATAGACGGTTTCATCTACTACCGCGACGACTCCTCGCTAAAAACAGGCGTGGGCGCCATAGAGAGCTCGCTTGATCCGCTGTCGTTTATCAATCCGGGGGACATTGAGAGTATCGAGGTGCTGCGCGACGACGGCGCGACGGCCATCTACGGCTCACGCGGTGCTAACGGCGTCATCATCATCACCACCAAGAAAGGGCAGCGCGGCCAGAACAGCATCCGCTACAGCGGTAATGTCACCCTTTCCACGGCCGCCAAACGGCTCAGCCTGCTCGGTGCATGCGACTGGGCACAACTACAGAAGACCTACTTCGGCAACAAGGGCGGCTACACCGACGAACAGATTGCCCAGCTGGGCAGCGGCACCGACTGGCAGGACGCCGTCTTGCGCAGCGCGTGGAGCCAGACCTACGAACTGTCGTTCAGCGGCGGCGACCGACAGACCCGCTACCTCATCTCGGGCAACATCACCAGCCAGCAGGGCATCGTCATCGGCTCCGACTTCCGCCGCTACAACCTGCGGGCCAACGTCGAGCGCCAGTTGTCCGACCGCTTCCTGCTCAGCGTCGTGGCCACCGTCGGCAAGACACGCCAGAACTCGCTCAGCACCACCGAGCCCGTGAACTACAAGTCGTCGCCCTACTCGGCCGGCATCACCAACTCGCTCACCTACGCCCTGTTCATGCCGCCCGTAGTACCCGTGTATAACGCCGACGGCACGTACAACTACACGAACCCCTACGAGAACTCGTTTTTCTCCATGGGCAACCAGAGCGCGAACCCCGTGAGCGACCTTCTGAACACCACGGCAGAGAGTATCAACACCTACACGCTGCTCAACGCCTTCCTGCGCTACCAGATTAACAACGACTTCGCCGCAAAACTGAGCCTCGGTGCCGACCTGAACAACCTGACGCAGAACTACTACGCACCGTCCTACACCGCCCTGGGTCTCAATGAGCACGGCGTGGGCAGCATCGGCCACAAGCAGTATGAGGCCACACAGGCCGAGCTACTGCTGACCTACAACAAACACTTCGGCGAACAGCACTACGTCGATGCCTTGGCGGGCTACACCTACCAGCGTACCGAGACCGAGTACAACACCAGTACAGCGAGCCACTTCACCAACGAGACGCTGGGCCATCACAATCTGGCCGACGGCGCTCAGACCTACACTCCGCGCTCGGGCTACTCCAAGAGCACACTGCACTCGCTCATTGCCCGCGTCAATTATACGCTGCTCGACCGTTACAACCTCACCGCCACGCTGCGCGCCGACCACTCCTCGCGCTTCGCCGCCAACCACCGCTGGGGCTGGTTCCCCTCGCTCGGACTGTCGTGGAACATCGACCGCGAGCCGTTCTTCCCCAAAGAGGCCTTGGTATCTACACTGAAAGTACGCACCTCCGTTGGCACGACGGGCAATCAGGAGATAGGCGACTACGAGTACTCCGTCAGCTACGCCGCCAGCAGCTACGGCGGCACGACAGCCTACTCGAAGAGCAACCTCGGCAACGACGACCTGAAGTGGGAGACCACCACGCAATATAATATAGGTATAGACCTCGGCCTGCTGAAGAATCGCGTCGTGCTAAGTGCCGACCTGTATAGCAAGAAAACCAGCGATCTGCTGTTCACCGTGCCTGTGGATGCCTCAACCGGTACCGGCTCGCAGCTGCAGAACGTGGGCAACGTTGTGAACCGCGGCGTGGAGCTGAGCCTCAACGCCACCCCCGTGCGCCGCAGGAACCTGACATGGACCATAGGCGGAAACATCTCGTTCAACTACAACGAGCTGACCCGCATGGGCAACGGACTGACACAACTCACCTCGGGTGAGAACACCCAATACATCCTAAAAGAAGGCGAAGCTGTCGGCTCCTTCTACGGACTCATCTTCGACGGTGTGGATGCAGCCACAGGCAGTGCCATCTTCCGTGACGTGAGCGGTGCCGACGGGGTATCCGACGGGAAAGTCAACAGCTACGACCGCGTCGTATTGGGCAGTCACCACCCTGACTTCTTCTATGGCTTGTCATCCTCCGTGAAGTGGGGCCAGTGGGATGCCTCCGTCTCGCTGAAGGGAGCTCAAGGCGGCAAGGCTTTCAACTCGTTGCGCCGAGCCTTGGAAATGGCATCGGGCAGCTACAACACGCTGACTGACCTGCTCGACAGCTGGACTCCCACGAACACCCAGACCAGCTACCCCCGCATTACAGGCACCTACCAGAGTTCCTACATTGACAGCCGCTACGTGGAGAATGCCAGCTATCTGAAGTTGCAGCACCTCACCGTGGGCTACACCTTCCGCCTGCCTGCCGTAGCGCAGCAGTTACGGGCTTACGTGCAAGGCAGCAATCTTTTCACCCTGACCAACTATAAGGGATACGACCCCGAACTGGCCGACGGCCGCGACCTCGGAGCCTACCCCACCGCCTGCAGCTTTACGCTGGGCATTGAGATACAGTTTTAATTCAACCAACACAAAAACTAAACGATTATGAGAAAGAAGAGTTTTATCCTTTTGGTTGTGGCCCTGACAGGTGCCGCTACCCTGCTGAGCTCTTGCAGCGACAGCAACGACGAGAACAAGTCGAACGTGATTGATGACCAGAGTGTCATTCAGAGTGATGAAGAAGCCTATGCGCTGGTGAGCGGCGCCTACCAGCGATTCCAGGGGCTTTGCTCCACCTTCACTGAGTTGTCGGACGTGGCTACGGAGTACGGCTCGTCTTACCTCGGCAACGAGGACGATGCCGCCATTCGCATCGCCCGCCTCAGTTACGACGAGACCGACGACTATCCCGTTTGGGCTTGGGACGATTTCTACGGAGCCATCGGCACAGCTAATGACGCCATCGACAAGATTTCAGCATCGACCAAGGTGTCGGCATCGGCCAAAACGGAGGCCATTGGTCGTGCCAAGTTCGTTCGCGGATTGGCCTACAGCTACTTGGTGCTCTACTTCGGCGAAGTGCCCATCCGCCTTTCGACGGACGATGCGAGCACGACGCGACAGAGCATTGATGCGGTCTATACGCAGATTGTGACGGACCTGACCGAGGCCGAGGCCGCACTGCCCGCCACGACGAGCTCGCCGGTGTTGCCGACGAAGGCTGCTGCTCAGGCATTGCTATCGCGCGTCTATTTGCAGTGGGCATCGAACCCGCTGTCGCAGTCGCAGGTGGAGGCTATTGCCAGCTTGAAGACCGACCCTGCCATCTCGAACAACACGGAGCGCTTGCAGCAGGCGCTGACCTATGCCCAGAAGGTGCTCGACAACTCAAGCTACGGTTTGGTGACGAAGTTTGAAAACATCTTCGGCCGCGCCAACGAGAGTCGCTTGCCTGAGCACATCTTCACGTTCCAGCACGACGGCGACGGCATTGACGCCCTTGGCAACCACCAGTACCACTGTGCTTGGACCTATCCGTTCCAGACGGATAAGGTGAGCCACATTCACCCCATCAGCACCTTCGACGAGTGGCCTAACGACGACCCGCGCAAGGCTTTCTCGGTCATCACCAGCATCACCGACCCGAAGAGCGGAACCACCTACTCTTACCTGCCGCCCGAGACGCTACCCGTCTTCGGCAAAGGCGTGGACCGCAGCTACACCAACGCGGAGTGGGAAACCATCGAGAAGAACGACGTCGATCAGATTGAGATTCGTTATGCCGAGGTGGTGCTCATCGCTGCCGAGGCGCTGGTCCAGCTGCACCGCCACGGCGAGGCCAAGGAACTGGTCAACCAACTGCGCCGCCGCGCATGGGGCGACGACAGTCACGCGCTGGACTACGTGGGTCTGGAGGAGGTACAGGCCGAGTGGGGCTACGAGTTCCTCTACGAGCATAAGCATTGGCAGAACCTTGTGCGCTGGGGTAAGCTTATCAGTACGTTGCAGAGCGTCCGCAACAACTCACTCTTCGCTGAGGAGAATGCCACCGAGGGCAACGTGACTACACGCGGCACGGTCAGCAGCTACGCCGTCCGCTCCTACAGCATTCTGCACTCGAAGTACGAGAACGCCAATGGCCACCTCTACCGCTACCCCATTCCCGTGGGACTGGAGGGCGAAGACCTCGGCGTGCGCCCGCAGAACCCGGGTTATTAATGAGTTAATATTCTAACAATACTTAGTTAATTATACATTTAATCGTTTGAAAATCAATGAGTTACATTAAC
>ERZ842401.1929-NODE-1929-length-28491-cov-6.590589_pt1 | contig 28491 bp, 21 predicted proteins | sample MGYA00521270_ERZ842401 | MGnify/ENA primary metagenome ERZ842401 (study PRJEB31892, sample SAMEA3878208) | bioreactor metagenome | biome: Moose rumen | place: Sweden | collected 2011-10 | study: EMG produced TPA metagenomics assembly of the PRJEB12797 data set... | reverse complement strand
CTTCGCTATCGAAACGGCCACTGGCAGTTTCTTCATCTTAACGCTTTTTTCTCAAAGCCTTTAGGCTACCGCCAAACAATTCGTATTCGGTTTTGTCGGACACTAATAGTTTTAAACAAAATGGTTAATGGCATCGATAAGACTATAACCAACTCTTATTCAACCATTTACAACACAGAAAACACTACTCAAAACACCAACATATTCAGTGTTTCCAAACACCAAATTTACACCAAAAACAGTGTTTCCAAACACTAAATTCGTACCAAAAACAGTGTTTCCAAACATTTTTTTTACCTCAAAAACAATATTTCGAAACATCACTCGTTATGCTGTAAAAAATCTAATAACATCATGATTTCAGCTGAAGATTTTGCAAAGATTGAACTCTCAAGCAAACGCAGAATATCCAAGGCTCCAACGGATTTTCATCGCTATCTATTCAACAAAATAGACTGGGAGAACAAGCTAATTGGTATCAAAGGCCCTAAAGGTGGTGGCAAAACCACCTTAATACTTCAGCACATCAAAGAGGATATTCGCGACAAAGACACCGCGTTGTACATATCTCTCGACGACCTATGGTTCACAACACATGATGTGAAAGAACTTGTAGAGTACCATTTCACCCACGGCGGAAAGTACCTTTTTGTTGACGAAGTCCACTATCACCCTCTTTGGCAACGCCTAATGAAAAACATATACGATGAGTATCCAGAACTAAACGTAGTTTTTTCCGGTTCTTCGATGCTTCACATAGACAATGCACAAGCAGATTTGTCAAGAAGGCTACAATTGAACACCCTACACGGAATGTCGTTTCGCGAGTATCTAATATATGAAGGGATATACAATATGCAGCCTGTATCTTTGGACGAATTGATTAAACACCATGTGGACATTGCAATGGAAATCTCCAACCATATAAAAGTATTGCCGGCATTTGAAAAATACTGCGTTTCAGGCTACTATCCTTTCTACAAAGAAGCAAAAAACAGTTACCACGATCGTATTACACAAGTCGTGAACCAAATACTGGAAAGCGACTACCCAACTGTGGAAGGTGTTACAATCTCCACAATTCGCAAAACTCGTAAGATGCTAATGGTACTTGCAGAATCGGTGCCACAAACTCTTAATATGAGCCTATTGTTCAGAGAACTTGAAACCGACCGAAACCAAGGCTTGAAAATGCTTGGAGCACTACAACGTAGCGGCCTGGTTAATCTACTGAACTGCGACACAAAAAGCATTAAACCTTTGTCGCGACCAGAAAAGATATATCTCAACAACACAAATCTAATGCACACTCTGACAAACAGAGTTAATACTGGCACCATGTGTGAAACTTTTTTTCTAAACCAACTCTCAAACGTCCACGAAGTGTGTTTTCCAAAGCAAGGGGACTTTTTTGTTGACCACAAATACCTTTTCGAAGTAGGCGGAAAAAGCAAAACCTTTGAGCAAATAAAGGACATTCCCAACAGCTATCTCGCAGTTGATGATACTGAAATAGGAAGGCAAAACCGCATACCTCTTTGGATGTTCGGGCTACTTTACTAATAGCAGATTTTTTATCAGCAAAGCCACACAATCCAAAACAAAAGGTTTGATAAAAGACGTTTTGGCGGATTTGCAATCCGCCGAAATTATTTATTGCCCGCCGTCTATTCCAGTCCTTCCAAAGACGTCTCATGAAATGTTTCTACCAATCTTATCGGAATCAGGCATCATGCATAAATGGCACAAAATCAAATCTTTGATAAAATACAACAACAGAATTTAGTGTCTCCAAACACTAAATTCGCACCAAAAAAACAACATCTCAAAACATTAAATTTACACCAAAAATAATGTTTCCAAACACTAAATTCACCGTAAAAACGATATTTCGAAACACTAAATTCACAACAAAAACAACATCTCCAAACACTAAATCCACACAAAAAAACAATTATTCAAAGCCTTTTACGTTTATAAAAAGCACCAAGTCCAAAAACCGAACAGCCACAATCCCCAATCCACTGCTTGAAACGTTTTTTTCGCCATCAAAACCAATCACATCTGCCGTAAACAGTAAAACCACAACCCATGTCATCTTTCATTCTCCATTTTATTGTAATACGTTTGCTGATACTGTTGCTACTGCTTGTAACAACTTTTTTCAGCATCTACGCTTTTGTGAAAGTGCTCAAATTAAAGCGAAAAATAAAAAAGCTCGAACAGCAACAAAAATCGGGACAATAACGGACCATTCTCTATAAAACCGTAACGGGTGCCTGTTCTCACTTCCCGTTTAACGGCTTTCAAAAAATCAGTACAGAAAGTTGTTGTACGGGTAGCGTATGGCGTGTATCCGTTTGATATTGTCGTACATAAGCTGCCGCAGGGCGTCGATGTTCTGCCGGTTTTTGGCGGAGATGAAAATAGTGTTCTCGCTGTCTTTGGCAAGCCACATGTTCCGCATCATTTCAAGGGTGTTGTTCTCGCGTGTGGCGGGGGTGAGGTCGTCGGGGTCTTTTTCCACAAAAGTGTAGGCGTCGGTCTTGTTGAACACCATAAGTGTGGGTTTGTCGTTGGCGCCTATCTCGGCAAGGGTCTTGTTCACCTCGGTTATCTGCTCCTCGTGGTCGCGGTGCGATATGTCCACAACGTGTATCAGCAGGTCGGCCTCGCGCACTTCGTCGAGGGTGGATTTGAACGACTCCACCAAGCTGTGGGGCAGTTTGCGGATAAAACCCACGGTGTCAGTCAAAAGAAAAGGCAGATTGTCTATCACCACCTTGCGCACAGTGGTGTCGAGGGTGGCGAAGAGCTTGTTTTCGGCAAACACGTCGCTCTTGCTAAGCAAATTCATCAATGTGGACTTGCCAACGTTGGTGTAGCCCACAAGCGCCACACGCACAAGGCTTTCGCGATTTTTGCGCTGCAGCGTTTTCTGCTTGTCTATCGACCGCAGTTTTTCTTTCAGCAGTGTTATCTTTTCGGTGATGATACGGCGGTCGGTCTCTATCTGCGTCTCGCCGGGTCCGCGCATGCCTATGCCTCCGCGCTGGCGTTCGAGGTGTGTCCACAAACGTGTAAGACGCGGCAACATATACTGGTATTGCGCCAGTTCCACCTGTGTGCGGGCTATGGAGGTGCGGGCACGTTTGGCAAAAATGTCTAGTATCAGCGTGGTGCGGTCCAGAATGCGCACGTTGAGTTCTTTCTCCAAATTGCGCAGCTGCGATGGCGACAGCTCGTCGTCGAACACCACAAAATCCACCTCCAAGGCGTCCACAGCCTCTTTCACCTCCTCCAGCTTGCCTTTGCCCACGTAGGTGCGCACGTCGGGACGCTCCAGTTTTTGGATAAAAGTCTTAACGCACTCGCCGCCTGCCGTTTCGAGCAGAAAAGCCAGCTCGGCAAGGTACTCGCTGGTGCGTTCCATGGTGGTGTTTTGAGTGCATACGCTCACCAATATCGCTTTCTGTGGTTTTTGTGCCGTTTCTATCATAACATCTTTTTGTAAAACAAATCCCAAAGCACTATGCCTGCCGTAACCGACACGTTGAGCGAGTGTTTGGTGCCAAACTGGGGTATCTCTATACATCCGTGGCAGAGGTCCACCACCTCCTGATCCACGCCGTCTATCTCGTTGCCGAACACCACGGCAATTTTTTGTTCGTCGGGGACAAAGGTGTCGAGCATAACGCTGCCCTTCACCTGTTCCACGGCAAACACGCCATAGCCTTCGGCTTTCAGACGTTCCACGCAAGTGGCAGTATTTTCCACATACTCCCAATCCACCGAGTTTTCGGCGCCGAGGGCGGTTTTGTGTATGTCGCGGTGCGGTGGTGTGGCGGTTATCCCGCAAAGGTATATTTTTTCTATACGGAAAGCGTCGGCAGTGCGGAACACGGAACCTATGTTGTTCATACTACGCACATTGTCCAGCACCACCACAATGGGGGCCTTCTCCACTTGCTTGTATTCCTCCACGCTGATGCGATGGAGCTCGTCCATTGTCAGTTTTTTCATCTCAGCCCTTGAATTTCAGCCATTTCCACAACTCTTTGTAAGTAATTTTCTTGCCATACAGCAAAATGCCGGTGCGGTATATCTTGGCTGCCACCCACACCGAGAGCAGAATGGTGGCCATCAGTATGGCGATGGAGAGTGCCAGCTCCCATATAGGCACTCCGTAGGGCACACGCAGCATCATTGCCACGGGCGAGGTGAAAGGTATCATGCTGAGCCACATGGCCAACGAACCGTTTGGGGCTTCGGCCAACGAGGGTATCATTATTATCACCAACAGCAGGGGCAACGACAGCGGCAGGGTGAACTGCGAGTTGTCGGTGTCCGTTTCGGTGATGGAGCCCACGGCTGCAAACAAGGTGGAGTAAAGCAGGTATCCCAATACAAAGAAAATGAGGAAAGCCACTATAATGGCTCCGAAGTTGATGTGCAGCAGTCCTTGCACCATTTCGGTCTGCATGTCGGTGTCGGGCATCTGTTGGGCCAGCTGCTCCACCGAAACGCCTTGCGACTTGAGCATCTCCACCTGCTCCTGCTGCCGCGCGCGGTCGAAAGTGTCGGCGTTGGCCATGGTAAAGCCCGTCAGTATCACTCCCGAAAGCACTATCCACAGGGTAAACTGCGTAAGTCCCACCAGCGCCACGCCCACCACTTTGCCCATCATGAGCTGGAATGGTTTCAGCGACGACACCAGAACCTCCACAATGCGGTTGGTTTTTTCCTCCATCACACCACGCATCACCTGCGAGCCGAACATAAATATGGCCATATAAATAAGTATGGAAAGCACAAGGCCTATTATCATCTTCATCTCGCTGAAATCGCTCTGTCCGGTGTTCAAATCCTGCACGTGCATTTTCACCGAAGTGTTTTTCAGCTGCTCATAGTCGTTGCGGTCTATGTGGTAAACGTCGAGCAGAATGTTGTTGCGCAGCATATCCTGGCACTGCTTGTCCATGTCGCTTTTCACCGATGGGCTCGGTGCGTCCTTGGAATAATACACAAAGGTCTCGGTGGGCACCGTTCCCGACAGCGGACGCGGTATGTAAAGCATCACGTCAACGGTGTCGGAACGGCCAACCAAAGCTGTGTCGAAACTGTTCATGTAATGGTAAATGACATTGTCGTTCGAACAGAAATCTGTGTACAATCCGGTTTCATCGACCACGCCCACATGAGTTTCCTCTAACGAGTTGGTAGCCAGATATATAGGTATGGCATAAATGGTTACAATAAGTATAGGCACTATCAGGGTAAGAATCCAGAACGATTTTTTTCTCACCCTTGTAAGGTACTCTCTTTGAATAACTAACAGTATTTTATTCATTGTGTGCCTCCTTTTCTTTCGGTGGCTTGTGCCATATTGTTTTCGGTTACTGTTTCGATAAAAATTTCGTTCATGCTGGGCAGCACCTCCTGAAACGACATTACATCTGCCCTATCCACGAGGCTCCGCAGCAAGTCGTTTGGCGAAAGGGTGTTGTCGATCCTAAACTGCAGATAATCGATATCTCCCTTAGTCTGTTGCGAAATCACCTGAATGCCGTTTCCGAAAGCGGTTTCAGGAGCAAGGTTGCGGCAGCGGACGTCGTAGATATTTTTGCGGTATCGCTGTTTTATCTCGCCCACCTCGCCGCTCAGCACTGCGTGCGATTTGTTTATCAGCACTATGTCGTCGCAAATTTCTTCCACCGATGCCATGTTGTGGGTGGAAAAAATCACCGTGGCGCCTTTTTCTTTCAACCGCAGTATCTCCTCTTTCAGCAGGTTGGCGTTGATTGGGTCGAAGCCGCTGAAGGGCTCGTCGAAAATAAGCAGGCGTGGCTCGTGTAGCACCGTTACTATAAACTGCACTTTCTGCTGCATGCCCTTGGAGAGTTCCTCCACTTTTTTGTTCCACCAGCCCATTATCTCGAAGCGTTCGAACCATTGGCGCAGACGCCGCTCGGCATCAGTTTTCGAAAGGCCTTTCAAACGGGCAAGATACATGGCCTGCTCGCCCACTTTCATTTTTTTGTACAGTCCACGTTCCTCCGGCAGATAGCCGATCTGTGCTATATGTTTGGTTTTCAGAGGCTCTCCGGCAAAAAACACCTGACCTTGGTCGGGAGCTGTTATCAGGTTTATAATACGTATCAGCGTTGTTTTTCCGGCGCCGTTGGGTCCCAGCAGGCCCAATATTCGGCCTTCGCTGGCGGCGATACTTATGTCATCGAGGGCACGGTAGCCGGAATAGTTTTTCTCCACATGTTCTGCTACAAGTAGTTCCATCGTTTTACTATGGTTTAAATTATTTTGCAAAGGTACGTTTTTTTTACGTAATCTGGAAATGCGGAGGCACTTTATGGCAAAAAAAGAAACCCTGTCGCAAAAACAGGGCTTCTTTGGACAGCGAAATCGCATTGTTTACCTTATCATCATCACCGAACCTATCTTGGTGAAAGTTCTGTCGGGCTGCGATTTCGACTTGTATGTGATTTTGTAGCTGAACACGCCGGGGTTGCACATGCGTGAGCGGTCGTTGTTCAGGCCACCGTTCCAGCTCTCTTCGATATTTTCGGAGTGATAAACACGCGAACCATTCCTGTTATAGATATCAATCACATACTCAACCACTTCGATACCTGTTACGCGGAACACGGTGTTTGCCTCCTCTTCATCGGGGGTGAATGCCGAAGGCACCCAGATGCCATCTTTAAACAGCGGTATGGTAACGCTTGTGGTGTCCAAACATTCGGTACCTTCGATGTAAGCCACCAGTATCACGGTAACGGAATCTTCGCGCGGTTCGAAAGTGTAGATGTAGTTTTCGCTTGTGCCGCCTTTAGTTTCGGGCACAGGGAGGTTGAAATCGCGCAGATACCACTGGCGACCAGTGTTGTCGGTGCTGCGGTCGGTGAATATCACCTGCATATTGTCGAGGTTTGCGGCCTCTTGCGAGGTGTGGATGTAGGCTTTAAGGTCGGTTTCGAGGTTAACTATTGTTTGTGCCGAAGTGGTGCAGGGATAATTGTCGCGTCCGGTAACGGCGGTGTACACGGTCCTTTCGTGAGGTCTTACCACAAGGGTGTCCTGTGTTTCGTATCCCGACATCGAAGTGTCGTTTGGCGACGATGTCCAGCGTATCCAGTCGCTGCCAGTGCGTCGGGCTATCAGTATTATCGGGTAGTTGAAACAAGGCACGTAGCTGTGGTGCAGCTCAAGGGTGGGACGTGGCAGTTCTTCGAGTTCGAGGTAAATAATGCTGTCGCATCCATGCTGGTTGGTGAAACGCTGCGAGTAGCGCCCGCCGCGGGTGAGAGGTATGCTGTAGAATGCATACGGGTCGCCGTAGCAGAAGGTGTCGTATATAACCACCTCGTTGGTATCCCAAACCATCAGGTTGAGGGTGGTAACACTGTCCACTCCAAACGACGAGCGCACATGACGTTCGAACACCACAGTGGTGTCGGAATAGTTTCGCAAGGTGTTTGCCGGTATGTTGAAACCGTAGCTGAGGTAACGCTCGTTGCGGCATGTGGTGTCGTATATGTTACAGTCGGTAACACCCACGATTACTTTCATACTGTCCACACAGCCTATGCTGTCGCGGGCCACAAGGGTGTATTCGGTGGTGGAGTCGGGGACAACATACAGAGAGTCGTGTGTATAGCCTGTGTTCCAACGGTATTCAACGTAGTTGGAGTTGGCGGCTCTCAGGAAAGCGGTATCGCCGAAGCACACTCTGCGCGGTGCTATGATATTGCTGGTAAGCGGCGGGCGGAAAGTAAACCTTTGAGTAACGGTGTCGGTGCATTCGCCGTCGTTTATGCGGGCTATTAGCCTTACTGTGTATGTACCTGGCATAGAGTATGTTACCACCGGATTGGTGGCTGTGGACGTCTGACCGTTGCCAAAGTCCCAGAAATAGCTTTCGCATGGACCCATGTTCACGGTGTCGGTGACCGGGTCGTTGGTAATATGGCTGGTGTTGTTCAGGCGCAGACGGTATATGCAACTGTCCGATGATGTGGTGCCGGTAAATTGGGCCTTGGGGTAACGCAGTGTGGCAAGGGTGGACATGGTGAAGTGGCAGCTGGGGTTATCCACAAACGACACTTCGCAGAAATACATGGTACTGTCGAGTTGAACGGTTACTGTTTGTTGTGTAGATATTGTCTGGTTGGGGTTGGCGCCCGTGTACCAGCGATAATTGAAACCACCAGGAGCCGACAGTGTTGTTGTGACACTGCCGCCGCCGCATGTGGTGGAAGTGATTCGTGCCTTGGAGCAACCAAGTGTGTAATAGGCATAAAGGAAGTGGTGGGCACCGCCCTGTCCGCAGTTGAAAGTGGTAAGACGCACTTTGATGCGCTGGCCATGATAGCGCGACACTTCGATGCCTACAGGGGTCCAATCTCTATAGAAAACACCGTACCCCAACCCGCTATGCCAAGACGAACCTGGACGGTCTGCATCGTTGGCGGCATTGGTGGCGTTGAAATCGGCAACACCGCATACCGGGTCGATAAGTGCTCCAGCACTATCGAGCAGTTGCATGGTGAATCGGGGCTGTTGATTGGATGGGTGACCGGGGTTATACACAACCAAAGCATATTTCAGAAGTATGATATCGGCGTTTTGGGTATCCACAACGAAATCGTATGTTACTGCCTGACAGAAATACGATCCGTATGCGCATCCCAAACGCACGGCTGCACATTCGCCGGAAGGTATTATTGCCAGCTGGCGGTTGCTCAGCGAGTCCATCACCGTAGCGTCGGTGTGCACCGTGTGGCGGCTTGCCTGCTGAGTATAAGGATATCCGTATGCGTGCGATCCATGGTCGATAACACCCACATTGGCGTATGGTCCCGTATGGGTTGTGCTGCTACTATAATACGCCCATGGGTTTCCAGGGATAGCTGTACCACTTCCTTCAGTGTTCGATGCCAATCCGTATGTACATAGGCAGTTGGGACCAGTAAGGTTGGTGAAATCGATGCATCCAACATTGCTTGGGCAGAAACGGAAGTTGAACACCACCGAGGTCATGGAGCTGTCGCCATCGGGGGCCGGAGTGGTGTCGCATATTGCCCTTACGCGGAAATAATAAGATGTATAGGGTTGGAAACCCGACATGGAGTAAGAAACGGTTCTGCCGTTACGAACGCTGTTTGAGGCATCGATATTTCTGCGCTGCACGCCTCGCTGGAAACTCGAATTCTGGCAATATTCGAGCAGCCAACGATTTGCGGTGCCCGTTTCGTCCCACGAGGCAGTGGCGTTGCCGGTGGCCGAGGTGGCTATCACCGAAAGGTTGTCGGGGCGTGGACATGTGGCACTGGTTATCTGTATGTTGTCTACAGCGGCTGGCGGCTGCACGTTGGTTGTGCTCAGAGATGTGTTTGTCCATCCAAACAGGAGGTAGTAGGTTCCAGTCGTGGTAATATTCACGTTTCCAATATAGACATTTTGCCAGCTTCCCTGCATGTTCATCGATGCTCCGGTAGGATACGACTGGTCGATAGGAATCCAGTTGGTGGGATGGTTGGTGGTCATAAAACCAGTACCAACGCCGGCTCCTCCGCTGAAATTGGCCATGGGCACCAAATAGGCACGCATGTAGTGAGCGGTGGAATAACCGTAGGCTTTCCAATCGAACGAAATGTTGTAGAGACCGGGCGAAAGGGCTATCTGCCTGTAGGCCCACACCGAACTGGCATTGGCGGGAGTATAGGTATGCGTCAGTCCGGCATTGTCGGAAATGTACAAACTGTAATTTCCGCCATTGTTTGTGGCTGTATCCACATACCATTTGTTCTGCTGGGTGCCGTTAAGATATATCCATTGCGAACGCTCCATGGCATTTTCGAAATCGCAAAAGTACGGCGTTGTGGCTATACCCTGAGCCCGAATTCCAAGAGCGCTAAACGCAAATAATGCGACAAAAAACAGAGTTTTCAAAATTCGTTTGTCCATATCTATAAACATTTGTTTTGTTCAATATTCTTTTGTTATTTCATAGACACACGACACTGCTTTTTGATACATTTAAATAAATGAAAAAAACAGCATACTGGCATCTATTTTTTTTCACATCAATGCTTTTTTGAACGCAAATTGCAAACAAAAACGCGCAAAAAAAGCAACTGCAAAGATAACAAAAAAAATTCATATTTTTGCAAATCGTCCATTTTTTTGTTGCAATATCCAATTATTGTCGATTTTTCGGTACTTGTTTGCAAGTTTTTTTTATACCTGTCAAGGGGTATTGAAAAAGCACAACACGCCGACAAACAATCACTAAAATATTATAAATCCACATGTTACACAGTTATTACACGTAATTTGTTGAAAAACAGTGAAAAAAAAAATGGGAACATCGAAAAAAAAATCGTATTTTTGCCAAACCATATAGAAATAAAATGGGCAGGACAAAACACACAAAAAAAAAGAAACATCGCATTGCGTTCAGCATTTCGGATCGCGATTTTGAGTTGCTTAAACTATACGCAACTGCAAAAAAAACCACAAAAGGGCACTTGGTGAAGCAGATATTGCACTCTGAGCTCCAACAATTCAAAAGCGATATCGGCACCCTTCCGGCAAAAAACCAGCTTAACCTTTTCGAGGCTCACCAGATAGACATTTTCGACATAATAGAAGAAAAAATTTGAAAAACCAGAGCAATTTTTTTGCCACATCACAAAAAAAACGTATATTTGCCACACGAACAAAAACACCGAACAGAAAATAAAAACTTGATTATATGCGAATTAAAGTATTTATTGCTGCACTTTGCGCACTAACTCTGACAGCCACAATGGCCAAAGCCGAGAACGACAGCACCGCCGCCGAACAATCGGCACAAACCGAACCACAGAAAGAAGAATTCAACCCCGGCGGCGAAATAATAGAACACATTTCCGACGCCCACGACTGGCACATAATGACCCTCAACGAAGGCCAACCCAACGAAAAGCACATATCCATCCCCCTGCCGATAATACTCTACAACACCGCCGAAGGCCGGCTCGACGTTTTCATGTCGTCGAAATTCCACCACGGCCACGAGTCGTACAAAGGCTACAAGCTTGTGGGCGGCGGCACCGAAGCCCAGCAAATAGTGTATGTGGACCAGAAAGGCAACGTGTCCAAACCCCTCGACTTTTCCATCACCAAAGTGTCCGTTTCGGTAATGATAGCCGCTCTGATACTGCTGCTGATATTGTTCGGCGTTAAACGCAGCTGCATCAAAAACGCCGGCAAAGCTCCCAAAGGAATGCAGTCGCTGATGGAAATACTGATCCTCTTTATCCGCGACGGCGTGGTGGTTCCCATCATGGGCGAGAAACACTCGCAACGCTACCTGCCGTACATCCTCACGCTTTTCCTTTTCATTTTCCTGTGTAACATCTTAGGACTTGTGCCTTTCTTCCCTGGCGGCGTAAACGTTACCGGAAACATCGCCGTTACCGGAGTGCTGGCCGTTATAACTTTCCTTATCACCACATTTTCGGGCAACAAACACTACTGGAAAGACATTTTCAACACTCCTGGTGTGCCTTGGTGGCTGAAAATTCCGCTGCCACTGATGCCCATCGTTGAATTTGTAGGCATGTTCACAAAACCCTTCGTTCTGATGGTCCGTCTGTTTGCCAACATCACCGCCGGACACATCGTAACCCTCGGTTTCATTTTCCTGATATTCATTTTCGGCCACTCGATGTCTGCTGGCGTCGGCTATGCAGTGTCGCCGGTGTCGGTAATCTTCAGCCTGTTCATCAGCGCATTGGAATGCCTTGTGGCTTTCATCCAAGCCTACGTTTTCGCAATGCTTACATCGCTCTACATAGGCATGGCAGTGCACAACCCCGAAGAAGAACACGCTTAATATAATATAATGTATCCAAACTGAAAAAAACAAGGACTTTGAAGGTGCGCCCCACTCTTTGAAGTCCTTTTCAAATAAAAAATAACCCCGAAAAACAAAACCCAACCATGAGACATATCAAAGACGTAAACCTGAAAGGCAAAAGAGTGCTTTTGCGCGTGGATTTCAACGTTCCCACCGACGGAAACGGCAACATCACCGACGACACCCGCATACGCAAGTCGCTGCCCACAATGCAAAAACTTATCGGCGACGGTGCCCGCACCATACTCATCACCCACCTTGGCCGCCCCAAGGGAGAGTTCGATGAGAAATACTCGCTGAAAAACGTTGCCAAACGCATATCCGAAATTATCGGCAGGGAGGTGATTTTCACCCAATCGCTTTTAGGCGAAGAAGTTACCGACATGGTGAACAATATGAAGGACAGCGATGTGATGTTGCTCGAGAATATACGTTTCTACAAAGGGGAAACCGGTGGCGACATGGAGTTTGCCAAAGAGCTTGCAAAACTCGGCGACGCCTACGTGAACAACGCTTTCGGCACAGTGCACCGCAACCACGCTTCGGTGTCGCTGCTGGCCGGTCTTTTCCCCAACGACCACTATTTCGGATTCCTTATGGAACGCGAGGTGGAAAACCTGAGCTACCTGCTCGGCAACCCCAAACATCCTTTCACAGCCATCATCGGCGGCTCCAAAATCTCCGGAAAAATAGATGTGCTCGATAACCTCATACCCAAGGTGGACAACATGATTATCGGTGGCGGAATGCGCTACACTTTCACCAAAGCCCTTGGCGGAAAGATAGGCAACTCCCTCCACGAGGACGACAAACTTGGCGTGGCCCTCGACCTTGTGGACAAGATGAAGAAACACAACGTAAACCTTTATCTGCCCATCGACTGTATAGTGATTGACGATTTCCGCAACGACGCCAACTGCCAGCTTGTGAAAGGCGACGAAATTCCCGACGGATGGGAAGCCGTGGACTGCGGTCCCAAGAGCATCGAACTTTTCCGCGAGGTGATACTGAAATCGCAGACCATACTGTGGAACGGTCCCATGGGAGTTTTCGAGATGCCCAACTTTGCCAAAGGCACTTTCGGCGTGGCCAGGGCTGTGGCCGAAGCAACCCAAAACGGAGCTTTCTCCGTGGCCGGAGGCGGCGACAGCATTTCGGCTCTGCAACAGCTCGACATGATGGACAAAATGTCGTTTGTTTCCACCGGCGGCGGCGCAATGCTCGAATTCCTTTCGGGAATTGAACTGCCAGGACTGAAATACATGAAATAAAAAATCTCACTTTGAAAAAAAAGGGGCTGTCGGCACTGTTGATAGCCCCTTTTCCATATAACGATGAGCGGATTTTTACCAATAACTGCCAACGAGCTGAAACGCCTCGGATGGGACTGCGTGGATGTGATAATGGTATCGGGCGACGCCTACGTTGATCACCCCAGTTTCGGCCATGCCGTTATTGGCCGCTGCATGGAAGCAGCGGGCTACCGTGTGGCCATACTGCCACAGCCCAACTGGCGCGACGACCTGCGCGATTTCCGCAAATTGGGCAAACCGCGACTCTTTTTCGGCGTAACCTCGGGCTGCATGGACAGCATGGTGAACCACTACACCGCCGCACGCCGCCGCCGCTCCAACGACGCATACACTCCCGGAGGCGAGGCGGGCTTCCGCCCCGACTACGCCACATACGTCTATACCAAAATACTGAAACAGCTGTTCCCCGACACACCGGTCATCATCGGCGGCATAGAGGCATCAATGCGGAGGTTTTCGCACTACGACTACTGGGCCGACACGCTGAAACCGTCGATACTTGCCGAAACACCCGCCGACCTGCTCGTTTATGGCATGGGCGAGAAAATAATGGTTCAGATAGCCAATGTCCTGAACAACGGACAGACCATAGAACAACTACACACCCTGCCACAAACGGCATACCTCTGCCCCACCCCACCCGACGACAACCGTTGGGACACCATAAAACTACACTCGCACGAGACCTGCCTTAAGGACAAATTCAAACAAGCCCAGAATTTCCATAATATCGAACTGGAAAGCAACAAGACAGAAGCACAGCGCATTGTGCAGCCCGTTGGCGACAAATTTGTTGTGGTAAATCCTCCCGACGAGCCTTTCAGCCAGAGCGACATCGACCACAGTTTCGACCTGCCGTACATGCGCCAGCCTCATCCAAAATACGCCAAACGCGGTGCCATACCCGCCTTTGAGATGATAAAATTTTCGGTGAACATACACCGCGGATGCTTTGGCGGATGCTCGTTCTGCACCATTTCGGCGCACCAAGGCAAGCAGGTGGTGAGCCGCAGCGAGGAGTCGGTGCTGCGCGAGGTGGAGCTGCTCGCCCAACGCCCCGATTTCAGAGGCGTTATCACCGACTTGGGCGGCCCGTCGGCCAACATGTACCGCATGCACGGCCGCAACCGCGAGCTGTGCCGCAAATGCAGCCGCTACTCGTGCATTCACCCCTCGCACTGCAAAAACCTGTGTAGCGACCACAGCCCGCTGATAGAGCTTTGCCGCAAAGCCTCCGAGGTGCCGGGCGTGAAACATCTGTTTATCGGAAGCGGCATACGCTACGACCTTTTCACCAACGAAAACCATGGCTACAAGTACTGGGAGAAAGTGGTGCGGCACCATGTGTCGGGACGCTTGAAAGTGGCCCCCGAACACACATCGGACAGAGTGCTGCAATGCATGCGCAAACCGTCGTTCCGACTTTTTGGCGACATAAAACGGCGGTTCGACGACATCTGCCGCCGCAACGGGCTGAACCATCAGCTTATACCTTATTTTATTTCGTCGCACCCGGCCTCCACCCTGCGCGACATGGCCGAGCTGGCGGTAACAATGAAAGGACTTGGCTACAGGCTGGAACAAATACAGGACTTCACCCCTACCCCCATGACACTCTCCACAGAGATGTACTACACCGGCTACAACCCCGCCACCATGGAGAGAGTGTTTGTGGCCCGCCACCCCAACGAAAAACAGGAGCAGCACCGCATGTTTTTCTGGTACAAGCCCGAAAACCGCAAGCCCATACAGCAGTCGCTGATAAAATCGCACAACGGAGACTTGATAAAAAAACTTTTTTAAGTAGTTGGGAATCAGGAATCAAGAGATGGGCGGAATCCAGACTGTTTTTATTGGGGAATTTTTATTATACGCAATAACGATTTTTTTTCTTCGACGTTAGTCTTTTGTGGGTGGTTGCGACTGATGCTTACGTGTGGCAAACACCTGAACAAGGAACAACGCACTGAGCAGTACTGCCACTTTGTAAGGCACAAGCACATCGTCGGAAGGGAAACAACGTGCTATCAACGACACAAGCAGGGGCGAAACAAATTGTCCCAAGTAAAGTGCGGCACTCAGCAGCGGCATCACCGTGGTGGCGGAATCCCTACCGCCTTTGACAGAGGCAATGGTGTTGAGATATGGCACCCCAACGCCGTTGGCCACGCCTATCAGCACCGAGCCCACCACGAGCCATGGCACGTAAATGCCGAATGCATAGCAGGCGTATCCCCCCGCAAAACAAAGCGGAGCCATATATTTCACCGCCTTACGCATTTTTTCCATCAGCAGTCCGAAAACAAGTCCTATGCCAAAAGCCACAACATCGAGGCCAACCATGATAATGGTGATATAAGTGCCCGAAAGTGCGGTAGTTTGCGACGTTACGACAGCAAAATTTGTGGGGAAGACAAAAAACACGCACATCAGCAGCAGCATACCCACCACCGACGGGTGAAACCGCAACAGGGTTTTCAGCGATATGTGTGCGCTTCCCTCGTTGCGCAGGTGTTCGTTTGGCAAAAAAGCCACCACCATTGCCAAGGCCACAAGTCCGAGCAAATACACCAAAAAAGCGTAATTCCAGCCCACCGACGCCAGCAGTCCCGCCAAAAGTGTGGCCACCACGCCGCCCAGCTGGTTCATTGCCGCCGAAAGCCCCATAAGTCCAGCCTGTGCCTCGGGCGGAAAATAGAAAGCCAGCAAACCTGTGGACAACGGCATCACCATACCCACGCTGATGCCAAGCAACGCCCTGAGCACCAATATCATGGCAATATTGCCAACAAAGAACGCGCCGGCTCCCGAAAGCACATAAAGCAGCAGTCCTGCAATGGCAATGGTCTTGGTGCCGAAATAGCGACACAGCCGCGAAAAGCAAAGGTTTGTAACGATAATGAACAGTGCGGGAAGGCTGACGATAAACTGCACCGTAAGATGCGAGCAATCTATAAAATGCTGTTGTATTTCGCCAAGCGCCGGAGCCATGGCAGCGCCGGCCATAACGGTGAGCAACGAGATGGACAGAATTGTGTAAGTTACTTTTTTTGATACCATAGATTAAATGTTGTTTTTTGCCACGGCAGGCAATGTGTCCGCCATGACTGGTTAGTGCTTGAATTTTTGCGAAATCTTTAGCACTTACAATTAAATCTTGGTAGAAATAACGCTCTGTAATTCAACTACAATCCGAATCTTCGGTGCTTACAATTCCTTGTGCAAATATACATTTTTTTTCCGAAATGGATTATTTTTTCACGCCATGCCTGCCGATTTGCGGAACTCGCGTGGACTTTTGCCCACATGTTTTCTGAAATACTTGCCGAAAAACGACTGGTTGGCGAAATTGAGCTCGTTCGATATCTGCTGTATGGTGAGGTCGGTGCCCAACAGCAGCTCCTTAGCCCTCGACACCACAATTTTGTCGATCCACTGGCCCGCATGCCGCCCCGACACCTTGAAACAAATCTGCGAAAGGTATTTAGGCGAAATGCCAATGGCTTGTGCATAAAATTTTATTGAACGCTCACGGGTGTGGTTTTCGGAAACGCTATGCAGAAATCGCTCGAAAATATAATCGCTGTTGTTCTTGTGCGTGCGATACTGTAATATATTGTGGCTGTACATGTTGAGCACCTCGAAAAAAAGCGCCATAAGCAAATTGTTCGATATTTCCTTATGGAAAATATTGTCCTTTTTGAGCAAAATAATCTGCTCGTAGCTAAGCAAAAGGTTGTATTGGCTTTCGGTGAGAGTGGTACATGGATTTTCTTTCACGTAGAGCAAAAAATTGAACATGTCGGCAATGCGTGCCAACGACTCGTCGATCATCTCACTGCCGACAAAAAGAATCTTTCCGCCACAGTCGTCGGACAAATGCGAGATTTTGAACACTTGGCTTGGCTGATATATCAGCACCATGCCACGCTCCATAGTGTAGTTGGTAAAATTGAGGCTGAAACGGCACGAACCCGAAGTGCAAAGTACAAAAGCCCACATGTCGACCCGCGCAATGTCCAAAAACTTGGTTATCCTCAAATTGTCAACATAAGCCATATTGTTGTATACTATCACAACATGGTCCTGCTCATCGCTTTCTATCAATACCTTTTTCAGCGATTCGATACCGTCAATCAGTCGTTCCATTTTTCAAACTTATTTTGTTAATGTCAGTGCCAAATTGACAACTTTGCCATTATTTTGGCATACTTTTTGGTCAAAAGGTCGAAAAAACTATATAAAAACGGAGTATTGTGCCAAAATAGTATAATTTTTGAGAAAAAAAAACGTAATTGAAACCTAACTAAAAAAAAACAGACAAAAAAAGATGAAAAGAACTTCAACAGCAATACTGCTATTGCTTGCCGCAGGGGCAAGTGCTGTGGCACAGGAGCGCCTCACCCTCGACTACTGCCGCCAGCAGGCATTGAAAGCCAACAAGGAGCTGCTGGTATCTGACGAGAAAAAGACTCAAGCCGAGGCTCTCCGGCAGATAGCTTTCGACCAATTTCTGCCAAAAGTTACTGCCAACGGTGCCGCCATTTGGAGCAGCCGGTCGGTCCAGTTGCTAAGCAACGACCAGCAGGACAACCTCAGCAACCTTGGCACCAACCTTACCCACAGCGTGGTGGACCGTCTTGGCAACGGACTAATAGCCAACTATTTAGCCAACACCAACCTTGTTCACAACATCAGCGGACGCATCGACGGGCTTGGACAGGGACTTGTTGACGACCTCACCACCGACACCCGCGCCATTTACGGCGGAATGGTGAGCGTTACACAGCCAATTTTTATGGGCGGCAAAATACGTGCCATGTACAACATAGCCTCCGCCAATGCCGAAGTGAAAGACCTTGAGTACAACAAAGCTGTGGAAGACCTCCAGATACAGGTCGACGAGTATTACTGGCGGGTGGTTTCGGTAGAGAACAAATACCGTCTGGCGCAGAACTACTGCAATTTGCTCGACACACTCAACCACAACGTGGCCGAAATGGTAGCATCAGGAGTGGCCACTCGTGCCGACCAGCTAAAAGTGGAAGTAAAACTCAACGAGGCACGCATGTCGTTGGCCAAGGCCGAAAACGGACTCGCTCTGGCCAAAATGGCACTTGCACAACTGTGCGGCATGCCCATAAACAGCGACTTCACAGTGGAGGACGCCGACCTTGAAAACCTGCCTGCCATTGCCGACACTGCCATCGACATGGAGCAGGTGTATGCCCAACGCACCGAAATGCAGATGCTGCAGCAGGCACAGGTGATAGGCAAAGAGAGTGTGAACCTTGCCCGCTCCACTTTTATGCCCAACATTGTGGCCAACGGCGGATACCTGATTTCAAACCCCAATCTGCTCAACGGTTTCGAAAGGGAGTTCGGTGGGATGTTCTACGGCGGTTTCATCATCAATTTTCCCATCGCCCACGCCAGCAGTTTCCACTCGCTTAAACTTGCCAAATCGAAACAGCGCGAGGTGGAATACCAAGTGTCGCAGGCCAAAGAGATGATAAAACTGCAAGTAACGCAGATTTCGCAGCAGCGCAAGGTGTCGATGAAAAACTACCTGCAGGCCGTGAGCAACATACAAAGTGCCGAGGAGAACCTGCGATTGGCGCAAGCCTCGTTCGACGCCGGCGTGCTTGGAGCCACCGACCTCATGGGTGCCCAAACGGCATGGATGCAAGCTTTCTCCGAAAAAATTGACGCATCCATAGATTTAAAAATCAACAACTTGTATCTAAGCCGAGCTTTAGGCGAATCATCATTCAACAACAACGAACAATAAAGTAAACTTATAAAACAATGAACAATACAACAAGAAAAAAAGCTAATTTGTGGCGCGGACTCATAGCCCTTGCCGTCATAGTGATACTGGTGATGGTAATAGGCATATTCCTTTACGACAACGACCGCGATGTGATAACCGGCGAAGCCGAATGCACCGAATACCGTGTGTCGGGCAAATTGCCCGGACGCATAGAGGAATTCTATTTTGAAGAAGGCGACCAAGTGAAAAAAGGCGACACTCTGGTGTTTATAAACAGCCCCGAGATACAAGCCAAACTGGCGCAGGCCCAAGCCGCACAGAAAGCCGCATCGGCACAGCGCGCCAAAGCACATGCCGGAGCACGCAAGGAACAAATTGCCGGAGCCCTTGCCATGTACCAGAAAGCTCAGGTGGGTGTGGACATAACAAAAAAATCGTTCGACCGAGTTCAGTCGCTGTACGAAAAAAATGTGATACCGCAGCAGAAACGCGACGAGGTGGAGGCACAATACAAAGCCGCTGTGGCCACCGCCGAAGCCGCTAAAACGCAATACGACATGGCGCTGAACGGCGCCCAGAAAGAAGACATACTTGCCGCCCAAGCCCTTGTGGAACGTGCCGAGGGTGCCGTGTCCGAAGTAACATCGTACCTCGACGAGATACACCTCACCTCGCCTGTCGACGGCGAAGTGGCCGAACGTTTCCCAAAGGTTGGCGAACTGGTAGGCACAGGCTCCCCAATAATGAGCATTGTGGACCTGAAAGACATGTGGCTCACTTTCAACGTGCGCGAAGACCAGCTTAAGGACATGACCATCGGCACCGAAATACAAGTACAAGTGCCTGCACTTGGCGAAAAGACATACAAGGCCAAAATCACCTACATGAAAGCCATGATGTCGTACGCCACATGGCGTGCCACAAAAAACATAAGCAAATTCGACGCCAAAACCTTCGAGGTGAAAGCCCGCCCATCCGAGGAAATTCCCAACCTGCGTCCCGGCATGACGGTAATCATCGCTGACTAACAACACACAAAAAAATAACTTTGGCAATGATAAAAAACTTGAGAGCCGTAGTGGTGCGTGAATTGCAGCGTTTTTTCCGCAATCCGGTGTACCTCATATCCACCGTGGGGATGATGACGCTGATATACGTCTTTTTCCTCACCTTTTTGAACGAGGGAACGCCACAAAATCTCCCCGTAGGCGTGGTGGACAACGACCACTCCACCATCTCGCGCCGTTTGGTGCGTGAGATAAACACCACCCCTTACGCCGAAATAAAAGGGCATTACAACTCTTTTGCAGAGGCTCGCGACGCCATGCAACGCGGCGAAATATATTCTTTCTTCGTAATTCCCGACAATTTCTACGCCGACATACTTGCCTTTCAGCAACCCAAAATATCGTTCTACATGAACCAAGCCTACCTCTTGGGCGGCTCGCTCACCATGAAAGAGCTCACCACCATGGCCAACCTTGCCCCTGCCGCTGTGCAGCGCGAACTGCTGCGAGCCCGCGGATACAACGACAACACCATCATGGGACTGATACAGCCCATCGTTATAGACTCGCACCTTGTGGGCAACCCCTACATGAACTATCCCGCATACCTGCTTACAACTGTGTTCCCCGGCATTTTGGGACTGATAATACTGCTTGTTACCACATACTCGATAGGCAGCGAGCTCAAACACCGCACCTCGCGCCAATGGCTGAAAGCCGGCGGAAAATCGTACTTTGTGTCCCTTGCGGGAAAACTGTTCCCCTATACATTGCTCTACATCATTCTTGACCTTGTGGGCATCATACTGATGTTCAACCTATTCAAATTCCCCATGGCGGGCAATCTGGGGTTCTACATGGTAGGCTCCATCCTGTTCATCATCACCATGCAGTGCATTGGAGTGTTTTTTGCAGGTGTGATGCCGGTTATAAGCACTTCGATAAGCCTATCCGTGCTTTATGGAATATTGGCCATCACCATGTCGGGATTCACATTCCCCCTCGAGTATATGCCGCCGGCCATTCGCGGGCTGGCGGTCCTGTTCCCGCTGAGGTCGTTTTACCTTTTCACCGTGGACACCACCCTGCTCGGACTTTCGGTGGCACAAACCGCCAAATACCTGCCCATGATTGCCGTGTTCATGCTGCTGCCGCTGCTCGTGTCGAAACGTCTCCACAAAGCACTTATTTACCAAAACTACCCAACCGTTTAATGCCATGAACAAATTTTTAAAACCTTTGCTGGACATCTGGTATGTGGTAAGTTTGGAAATTTACCGCATCTTTCACGACAAATCGGCAATACTTATATTCTTCATTGCCGGCATATTGTACCCCATTCTGTACAGCTACATATACAGCGGCGACAACCTCACCGATGTGCCGGTTGCTGTGGTGGACAACGACAACTCGGCCGACAGCAAGCGTTTTGTGCGCAAACTCGACGCCACTCCCGAAGTTGAAGTGGCATACCGCTGCACCAACATGGACGAGGCACGCTCGCTGTTCGAAAAACACAAGGTGCACGGGGTGCTTTTCATCCCCAACGACTACAACAACCGTCTTGCCAATCTCGAACAAGCTTACATCTCGCTTTACTGCGACATGAGCAGTTTCCTTTACTACCGTGCCGTATATCTTGGCACCAACATGGTGATGCTCAACGACATGCGCGAAATAGAGCTACGCCGGTACAGTGCCTTGGGAATGACCGACGGACAGGCACAACAGATGGTGCAGCCCATCCTCAACGAAAGTGTGGACATTTTCTCCCCTTCGCAGGGATTCCGCAGTTTCCTGCTACCCATTTTCCTGATTCTTATACTGCACCAGACACTGTTTTTCGGCGTTACGGCACTTAGCGGCACCGCCTACGAAGACGGACGGCACTACATACCCACTTTCATCAAAAAAAACAGCATTTTCCGTGTGGTGATTGGTCGTGGCATAGCCTATTTCATCATCTATGCAGGACTGTCGGTGTACGGACTTATGCTGATACCGCACCTGTTCGGGCTGCCACACGAGGCCAACATCCCAACTCTGTTGGGATTTATCGTGCCCTTCGTTTTGGCCACCACATTCTTCTCGATGACGATAGGAGCTTTCTTCCGCAGCCGCGAGGCAGCTCTGGTCATGTTCCCGCCTTTCACCATAATACTACTTTTCGTTACAGGCATTGCATGGCCCGAAAACAACATACCTATTTTTTGGAAAGCTTTCTCGATGCTGTTCCCCTCCACGTTTGGCGCCCAAGGATTTGTGGCAATAAACACCATGGGGGCATCCATTGGACAAGTGGCTCCACAAATTGTAGGACTGTGGATCCAAACTGGCGTTTATTTCCTGCTGGCATGCATGTCGTTGCGCTGGACAATAAAAAGACTCTGACACATTGCTTTTTACATCATAATACGCCTTGCGGAACATCGCTCTCCGCAAGGCTTTTACTTTATTGACAATATGAGACAGAACAGTCGGAAAAAGCAAGTTCTTTTGGCAAAAAAACGACACAAATCGATAAAAAAACGTAATTTTGCACTTTCGTTGCAAACAACACAAATACTCACAACAAAGTAATTATCAACATATTGCATCAAAAAAAAACTATGTCGTCGGCGAGCCTATCGGAACATAAAAAAGGAGTTTTTTACGCCATAATAAGCTATGGCACGTGGGGATTTTTTCCGCTTTACTGGAAAATGTTGCAGCATGTGCCTCCGGTGGAGATACTGTGCCACCGCATGTTTTGGTCGATGGTGTTTATGGTAACGCTGTTTGTCGGCATACGCCGATACCCTGTGCGGAGCCATGTGCGGACGTGCAGGCAATACCTGTTGCTGCTGCTCACCGGCGCGCTGATGGCTGCCAACTGGGGCATATACATCTGGGCGATAAACAACGGGCATATAGTGCAGTCGAGCCTTGGCTACTACATCAACCCGTTGCTCAACGTGCTGTTCGGCTACCTCTTTCTTGGCGAAAGGCTGAACCGCTGGCAGTGCGTGTCGCTGCTGCTGGCTGTGGTGGGAGTAACGTATCTAACTCTAGATTTCGGAAGTTTCCCGACCATTTCCATCCTTTTGGCCCTGACCTTTGCATTGTACGGACTAATCCGCAAAAAAATTGACATCGAAGCCACGTCGGCTCTCACCGTGGAAACTGTTTACATGAGTTTTCCGGCGTTGGCATACCTTGCCATCACTTTCATCCAAGGCAATAATGCTCTGAACGATTTCCGCCTGCCCACCGCCCTGCTGCTGGCCATGGGTGGCGTGGTAACGGCATTGCCGCTGCTATGGTTCGGCAAGGCGGCCGAACGCATTCCGCTCTCCACCATGGGATTTATACAATACCTCTCGCCATCGCTGCAGCTGCTGATTGGGGTGCTGGTGTTCGGCGAGCCGTTCACCCAATCGCACATAGTTTGTTTTTCGTGCATCTGGGCGGGACTTATTATTTTTTCGGTGGATGCCGCGGTGCGAGTTAGGAATTAGGAATTAGGAATTGGGCGGGAGCCGGATGCTTTTTTTATTGTTGGAAGTTAAGAAGTTAGGGAGTTGAGAAACTATGGAGTTAAGGAGTTAAGAAACTAAGAGGTTAGTGGATTAGGGGGTTGGGGAGTTAAGAAACTAAGGAGTTAAGGAGTTAAGAAACGGAATTGTACATTGTACATTGTACATTGTTCATTGTACATTGTACATCGTCCTATTTCCTTTTGTCGTGTCGCCACAGCTGCCAGCTGTTGAAAAGGTTCTGCCACACTGAATACAACGCAGGGAACACTGCCGAAAGAGGATTGAGATAGGTGTTGGCCATCCATATTCCAAGTGCGGAGTTTTTCTGTCCCAGCAGCTGTCCGCCGGCTATGGTGTCGCCAAAACGGTGTCCGATGAGCTTGCCTAAGCCAAACTGAACAACGCAAAACAGCACCGAAACCACGCCCAAAGTCATTATCGAAGCAATGTTCTCCTCCCCTTTCCGAAATATGAAATCGATGGTCTGACCAAGGGTGATGAACAATGCGCAGGCCCACAGATAGAACGAAAGACCGCGGTATTGCACCAAAAAAGCATTCACCTTTGGCAGAAAAGCCTGCATTAGCCATGCGGCAAAAAATGGCAATGCTATTACGGGTGCCACCCGCTTGATAATCAGCCAAAAGGACTGCAAAAAAGGAACATCCTGATGTTCGCCCACAAACGAGAACACCACGGGAGCCAGCAAAGCCACCATCAGGTTGTCGAAAATGGTGTATGCCGTTACCGTTTCGCGGTTTGCGCCAAGCATACACGAAATAACCACCACCGAGGCGGCCACAGGACAAAGCACGCCTACCAAAACGCCCTCGGACACAATCTCGTCAACCCCCGCAAGACGCAGTATCAGATAAATGCCGAGACTCAGGCTCACCTGCACAGCCATCAGTAAGGCATCGAAAAGGGTGAAACGCAGTTTTTTGATGTCGGTGGCAACAAAATTGAGCAGCAGAATGGTGAAAATAAGGTACGGCACACACACGCGCAATGCACTGCAGTGCGAATGGAAAATCAGCCCCAGCACAATGACTATGGGCAGAACCAGATTACGAAACCTGTTCACGACACAAAAAAGTGTTTACCGAAATTAGTGATGACCTACCGTTTTATCAGGAAACCGTCGAACGATGTACCCACGCCAAAGCAATCCGAAGGACGGTCGGTAAGGGTTTTCAAGAAAATGAAATCGTGGAAAATGTGACATTCGAACATGTAGTCGCAACCGCGCATGTGGTATATAAACTTGTTGCCCACAAGAGGAGCGTGGCGGTGGTAGTCAAGCTCGTCGTCGCCTTCCGCAATGTTCGGGTCAGTTATGGTAATGCTGAATTTTATGTAGCGATGCTCCATCAGCTCAAGCGTGGCCTCGCCTCCAAGGGTGCCCTTGTAAGGGTGGTAATAGTAGTAGCTGTAATAAATGGGCTTGGTGCCGATGGTGGTGTAGTTTTCGGGCTGCAGCAGTCCGCCCTTGCCTGCAGGGAAGGCCGTAACCTTGTCGAGGAAAAGCGCATGGCTGGTGTCGATATTTTTCCAAACGCCAGTGCCACGTCCCAACGAGTCGAGAACAAACTGCATGGTGCCTGTTTTTTCGGCACGGCGGCCAAGAAATTCGGAGATATGGAACTCTTCAACACCATTATTTTGATTTACAACAACTTGCCCGAGCACACGAACAGGGCTCTTTGTCTGCGATGCGGTGTAAACTATTTCGCCGGCAAGCAGGTTGTCGTCGTTACGCTCAAACCATATCGAGATTGGGGTAACGGAATCCAACGTACCTGTCCACGAATACTTTTCCACATGTATCGGTGCTTCTTTCTTCTGGTGCAAAAACTGCGAATGAGCCCTGTTTCCAACACCCGAAAAAGCCACAATTACCGTTGCCACAAGCACAAAACGCAATATCTTTCTCATTGTTTTACTTGCTATTCATTTATAAATCAATTGCTTATCGCAAAAAATGCAACAAGCCAATCTTTTACAAAGATAATCAAAAAAAAGCAAATACCCAACTTTTGACAAAAAAAACAGCAAAAAAAAACCACATGCTCACACTTTTTTTTCTACAATAGAATGATGAAAACTTTTATCCAAAAGATAATGTTTATGCCATTTTTTTTTTGTAACTTTGCAAAATCAATTTTCATGCTAATGGCCACAGACCACACCTTTTTGAGCACCCCGATAGAATACCTGCGCACTGTAGGTCCGGCACGCGCCACCTTGTTGCAACGCGAATTGGAGATATTCACTTTCGGCGACCTGCTCGAATACTACCCTTTCCGCTATATGGACCGCACACATTTCATCACCATCAGCCAAATAACGGAAACCAACAACTACATAGTTACCAAAGGCGTGATAACAGACCTGCACACCGTTGGCGAAGGCCGAAAGATGCGCCTCACCGCCTTTCTGCGCGACAGCACCGGCACCATAGAGCTTGTGTGGTTTCAGGGAATAAAATGGGTTAAGGAAACCATAAAACCCAACGTGGAATACCTTGTGTTGGGACGTCCCACCATGTTCAACGGCACGTACAACATAGCCCACCCCGACCTTGAGCCGGTGAAACCTGAAGGCGACACCGTGGCACAATCGTTCATACCCATATACTCCTCCACCGAAAAGCTGAAAGCGCGCGGACTTTCAACCAAAGGCATTTCAAAAATGATGGCCGTGCTATTGGGCGAAGCCCGTGGCAACATACCCGAAACCCTGCCACAGTACATACTCGACCGTTTTGGGCTTATGACCCGCGAACAGGCCATGTTCAACATACATTTCCCGAAAAACAGCCAGCTCAACGAACAGGCACTGCGACGGCTGAAATTCGAGGAGGTGTTTTTGATGCAACTCGAATACCTGTATGCCAAAACCGAACGGCAACAAAAAAGCAAAGGCTTTATTTTCAGCCATATCGGCACCTTTTTCAACACTTTCTACCACAACAACCTGCCTTTTGAACTAACTGGGGCGCAAAAACGCGTGGTTCGCGAGATATACACCGACATGCGCACCGGCAAGCAAATGAACCGTCTGCTGCAAGGCGACGTAGGTAGCGGCAAAACCCTTGTAGCACTGCTATGCATGCTTATTGCCTGCGACAACGGCTACCAAGCTTGCCTGATGGCCCCCACCGAAATACTTGCCACACAACATTTTACAAACATCAGCAAATTCCTTGCCGGCACCGGCGTTACCGCCGAGCTACTTACGGGATCCACAAAACCTTCGCAGAAAAAAAAAATAAAAGAACGGCTGCAAAACGGCGAGATAAACATACTAATTGGCACCCATGCCCTGATAGAGAAAGACGTGGCATTTTCCAACCTCGGCCTTGTTGTGATAGACGAACAGCACCGTTTCGGCGTGGAGCAACGCGCCAAAATGTGGGCCAAAAACACCACACCGCCCCACGTGCTTGTGATGACGGCCACCCCCATTCCGCGAACCCTTGCCATGACCGTTTACGGCGACCTCGACTGCTCTGTTATCGACGAGCTGCCACCAGGTCGCAAACCAATACAAACCACCCACCAGTACGACAGCGACCGGCTAAAAGTGTTCGGGTTCATGCGCCGGCAGATATCCGCAGGGCACCAGATATACGTGGTGTACCCACTTATCAACGAGTCGGAGAAAATGGATCTCAAAGACCTGATGGACGGCTACGAAAGCATATCGCGCGCATTTCCTCAACCGCAATACCAGATAAGCATTGTGCACGGGCAGATGAAAGCCGATGCCAAAGACTACGAAATGGAACGTTTCAAAAAAGGCGAGACTCAGATTATGGTGTCCACCACAGTGATAGAAGTAGGCGTGGACGTGCCAAACGCCTCGGTGATGGTGATAGAAAACGCCGAACGGTTCGGCTTGTCGCAACTGCACCAGCTGCGCGGACGCGTGGGGCGTGGCGCCGAACAGTCGTACTGCATACTGATGACCTCCAACAAACTCACCTCCGACGGAAGGGCCAGAATAAAGACAATGGTGGAAACCACTGACGGGTTCAAAATTGCCGAGGCCGACCTGAAACTACGTGGACCCGGCGACCTGCAAGGACTACAGCAGAGCGGAGTTATAGACCTCAAACTTGCCGATGTTGTTCAGGACGAAAACATGATACGCGTGGCCCGCGACACCGTAAACAAAATACTTGCCGCCGACCCGCAGTTGCTCGCCGACGCCAACAACTGTCTGAAACGGCACATAACCAAGAAAAACAGCAAAATAAACTGGGGCAGAATTTCTTGAACAACTAATAAGTCATCCCTATAAATCCAAGATTTCCACTACATATCTACAGATGTTGCCATGGTGAAGTCCGGCTGAGTGGGCTACAAATACTATCCCGCAAACATATGCAGCATCATCGGTTATGGTGCGGAGCTGACACAAAAAAAAGGGAACCGCTGATGCGATTCCCTTTTTAAAAAGATTGGCGGCGGCCTACTTTTCCACAAACTAGTGCAGTATCATCGGCGATGACGGGCTTAACTTCTCTGTTCGGAATGGGAAGAGGTGGACACCGTCTCCATAGCCACCAAAATATCTCAACGGCCTTTTTTTTTGCCGCATACGACAATTGGCGAGGACGACATATGAGTGAAAAGCTTGTCTTACGGAAAGCTTTCGGGTAATTAGTACCGCTCGGCTTTGGCCTCTCAGCCTTTACACCTGCGGCCTATCAAGGTCGTGGTCTGCGACCACCCTGTGAGGAAGTCTCATCTTGGGGCGGGTTTCGCACTTAGATGCTTTCAGCGCTTATCCCTTCCCGACATAGCTACCCGGCAATGCAGCTGGCGCCACAACCGGCACACCAGAGGTCAGTCCAACCCGGTCCTCTCGTACTAGGGTCAGGACCCCTCAAACTTCCAACGCCCACAACAGATAGGGACCGAACTGTCTCGCGACGTTCTGAACCCAGCTC
>ERZ842401.1927-NODE-1927-length-28501-cov-11.076390_pt1 | contig 28501 bp, 27 predicted proteins | sample MGYA00521270_ERZ842401 | MGnify/ENA primary metagenome ERZ842401 (study PRJEB31892, sample SAMEA3878208) | bioreactor metagenome | biome: Moose rumen | place: Sweden | collected 2011-10 | study: EMG produced TPA metagenomics assembly of the PRJEB12797 data set... | reverse complement strand
CGTCTTGCAGGCGGGAGGGATTCCTCAGATGAGGAGTCCCTCCCTTTGTTGTTATGGTGTCTTATTATGCTCTGTGAATAAGTCAAACCATCTGTTTTTAGAAAAGAAATGAGTACAAAGGCACAAATTTCTTCTTTTTTATTGTTTTATGAGGAGAATATTTTGTATCTTTGCTGCCCGAAATGTAAATAATAGGTTTTGGCTACATTAGAGCAATATATTATAGACCTGAAAGCGATGCAAGAAGATGCTGTGCATCTGGAATATATCGTTGACGATAGTTTTTTTGCATTGCTTGAAACTTCTGAATTTCAGAAGGGAAATGCCCATGTCTCTCTTGACATAAAGAAACAGGCAGACTCTTTTGAGATGAACTTTCTGATTGATGGTCATGTCATAGTGATCTGCGATCGTTGCCTGGATGAGATGGAACAAGAAATCTCTTCTGCTGATAGATTGCTCGTGAAGTTTGGTTCTGAGTATGCTGATGGAGGTGATGATGTAGTTATTATTCCTGAAGACGAGGGAACTATCAATGTAGCTTGGTTCATCTATGAGTTTATGGCTTTGGCTGTACCTATGCGCCATGTACATCCTGATGGGGAGTGCAATCCAGAAATGATGAAGAAGCTCTCCGCACATCTGAGTGGCGAATCAGAAGATACTCATGAGGAGGCAGGGGATAAACCGATAGACCCAAGGTGGAATGATTTGAAGAATTTATTAGATAACAATTAAAATATAAAGAAATGGCACATCCTAAAAGAAGACAGTCTAATACAAGAACTGCAAAGAGAAGAACCCATGATAAGGCAGTAGCTCCAACATTGGCAATCTGCCCAAATTGCGGTGAATGGCATGTTTATCACACAGTTTGCCCAGCTTGTGGTTATTATAGGGGTAAGTTGGCTATTGAGAAAGAAGCTGCAGTATAACGTTCTTTCAGAAAATATAGTCTTATAGAAGGTATTTTAAATTAGATTTGGTTTCAAATCTATTTTAAATACCTTTAAATCTGTTGATTGAAATAGAACTTCATGGAAAAAATCAATGCTGTAATCACAGGAATCGCTAGCTATTTGCCAGACTACATACTCACTAATGAGGAGTTGGCGCAGATGGTAAATACCCACGATGAATGGATTATGACACATATCGGCGTGAGAAATCGTCATATCTTGAATGAGGAAGGTCTCGGCGCTTCTTACATGGGCAGAAAAGCATGTAAGAAGTTGCTGCGTATCACTCATACTAATCCGGATGATATCGAACTGCTGATTTGCGGTACTACTACGGCCGATTACCATTTCCCTTCTACAGCATCTATCCTTTGTGATAAACTGGGATTGAAGAATGCTTTCGCTTACGATCTTTGGGGCGCATGCAGCGGTTTCCTCTATAGCGTGGAAACAGCAGCCAACTTTATCCGCTCTGGAAGGTATAAGAAAGTGCTGGTTGTGGTTTCGGAAAAACTTTCGTCGATGGTTGACTATACCGACCGTGCTACTTGTCCTATTTTCGGTGATGGCGCTGGTGCTGCCTTGATCGAAGGGACTGCAGAAGAAGTGGGTGTGATCGATAGTGTATTGCGTACAGATGGCAAGGGCCTTCCATTCCTGCACATGAAGGCAGGTGGTTCTGTTTGTCCTCCATCTTACTATACTATTGACAATCGTATGCACTTCATCTATCAAGAGGGTAGGGCCGTGTATAAGAATGCTGTGACACAGATGACAGAGCTGACGCGTCAGTTGATGGAGCGCAATTCTCTTGTGAAGGAAGACATCCAGTTTGTGGTTCCTCATCAGGCCAATCTCCGCATCATCGAAGCCGTTTCAAAGCGTCTTGATCTCAGCGAGGACCAGGTATTGGTGAATATTGAGAACGTTGGAAATACCAGCGGTGCATCCATACCTATCTGCCTTTGCGACTATGAAGACCGACTGAAGAAGGGTGACAACATCATCTTGACGGCGTTTGGTGCAGGCTTTACGTTCGGATCCATGTACCTGAAGTGGGGCTATGACGGTAAGCAACGTGTAGAAGAAGTAAAACAGAACAGTTAATATTTTCTTGACCATTGAATATAGGTCTCTGGACATTTCCCTCACTGATGGAAACACAGTGTTGCCAAATGGTCATAGAGCGGTATTCAATGGTCAATAATTTTTTATAACAATGCATAAAGCAGGTTTCGTAAATATTGTAGGCAATCCGAATGTGGGAAAGTCCACGCTGATGAATGCGCTTTTAGGTGAGAAGATTTCCATAGCCACCTTCAAGGCACAGACTACACGTCATCGCATCATGGGCATCTATAATACAGATGATATGCAGATCGTGTTTTCCGACACTCCTGGTGTGCTGAAGCCACAGTATAAGCTTCAAGAGTCGATGCTTGAATTCTCAGAGTCGGCTCTGACAGATGCCGACGTGCTGCTTTATGTGACAGATGTGATAGAGAAGCCAGATAAGCATGGTGACTTCATCGCTAAGGTGGCAGGTCTGAAGGTGCCTATCCTAGTGCTTATCAATAAGATAGACCTCACTGACCAGAAGAATCTGGAAACTCTTGTGGGGGAATGGACAGAGCAGATGCCAGGCGCAGAAATCATTCCGATATCAGCATCCAACAAGTTCAATGTGGACTATGTGCTGAAGCGTGTGAAGGAACTTCTGCCTGACTCTCCTCCTTACTTCGGAAAAGACCAGTGGACAGACAAACCTGCTCGTTTCTTCGTTTCGGAGATTATCCGAGAGAAGATCCTGCTCTATTACGATAAGGAAATCCCTTATTCTGTAGAGGTGGTCGTGGAGCAGTTCAAAGAGTCTGATAAGAAGATCAATATCAACGCCGTGATCTATGTGGAGCGCGATTCGCAGAAGGGTATCATCATAGGAAAGGGCGGCAGAGCACTGAAGAAAGTGGCCACTGAAGCTCGTCTGAGTTTGGAGCGCTTCTTCGGAAAGACCATCTTCCTGCAGGTCTTCGTGAATGTAGATAAAGACTGGCGTAGCTCCGACAAGGAACTGCGTAATTTTGGATATCAACAATATTAAAAGATAGTAACCATGGGAAATTTAGTAGCAATAGTAGGTCGCCCCAATGTGGGAAAGTCCACCCTCTTCAATCGTCTGACGCAGACGCGCCAAGCCATTGTGAATGAGCAGGCAGGTACTACTCGTGATCGCCAATATGGCAAGGCGGAGTGGTGCGGACAGGAGTTCTCCATCGTGGACACAGGCGGTTGGGTGGTCAACTCAGACGATATCTTCGAGGGAGAAATCCGTAAGCAAGTATTGCTGGCCGTAGAAGAGGCAGATGTCATCCTCTTTGTGGTGGATGTGATGAATGGTGTCACCGATCTTGATATGGATGTGGCCACCATTCTGCGTAAGTCTGACAAACCCATTGTCTTGGTGGCCAACAAAACAGATAATAACGAGCAGCGCTACTATGCTGCCGAGTTCTATAGTCTGGGCCTTGGCGATCCTCTGTGCGTATCAGCTGCAACTGGCAGTGGCACAGGTGATTTGCTGGATGTGGTAGTTAGTCATTTCCGTAAGGATGCAGGCGAGGCAATAGAGGAGAACACCCCCCGTTTCGCTGTGGTGGGACGTCCGAATGTGGGCAAGTCGTCGCTGATGAATGCCTTCATTGGGGAAGACCGTCATATCGTCACTGATATCGCTGGCACTACACGCGATTCCATCTACACCCGCTATGATAAGTTCGGTTTCGACTTCTATTTGGTAGATACGGCTGGTATCCGCAAGAAGAATAAGGTCAATGAGGATTTGGAATACTACTCTGTGATCCGCTCTATCCGTGCCATTGAGAGCAGCGATGTCTGCATCTTGATGCTTGACGCCACACGCGGTATCGAGGCGCAAGACCTGAACATCTTCTCGCTGATACAGAAGAACTCCAAGGGCTTGGTGGTAGTGGTGAACAAGTGGGACTTGGTGGAAGACAAATCTACGATAGTCATCAAGACCTTCGAGGAAGCCATCCGCCACCGCCTGGCTCCGTTTGTAGATTTCCCCATCGTTTTCGCTTCTGCACTGACTAAGCAGCGCATCCTCAAGATACTTGAGATGGCCAAGCAGACCTATCAGAACCGCACTACGCGCATTGCCACCCGTAAGCTCAACGAGGAACTGCTGCCTATCATCGAGGCCACACCGCCTCCAATGACCAAGGGCAAGATGATAAAGATAAAGTACATCACCCAGCTGCCCTCTACGCAGGTGCCCAGCTTCGTGTTCTTTGCCAATCTGCCGCAGTATGTCAAGGAACCCTACAAGCGCTTCTTGGAGAACAAGATCCGTGAGCGCTGGAGTTTCACGGGTACACCTATTAATATATATATAAGGCAGAAATAAGCCCCATACGCATTTTACCCTACACCCCTACACCTTTTTCTTGTAAACTTAAGATAGTCAGTAGATTATGAGGGTGTAGGGTGCCCCTTGACCCTACACTCACCCTACACCCACCCTTCACCTTCAGAAATCAAAAAGGTGTAGGGTCAGTGTAGGGTCAGTGTAGGGTTGGTGTAGGGTTGCTTGTTATCCTACACTTATTTAATTTGTTGAATGTCAGTAAGATACACTTGAAAGGTGTAGGGGTGTAGGGTAAATCGAAAGTGGGTGATTATTTGGTTCCTGCCCTATGCAGGAGTGGGCCAAAGCCTACGCTAAATTTTTTTTGCTCTCACTGTGAACATTTATGCCCCCACCTGTGAGCAAAAATGCTCACAGTGCTGAGCATCCTTGCGCATAACTGTGAGCATCTATTTCTCTAACTAAGAAAAAAGCAGCTTTAAAGCTTCTCCTTGATTTTCTTGAACAGGTCGCTGGCGAAGATGAAGTCATTCAGCTTCTCGTTGGTGGCAGTCATGATGTCGTCCTTAGTGCCCGTCCACTCGTTGTTTCCCTCATGGATGAAGAGGATGTTCTCCCCGATGCCCATCACGGAGTTCATGTCGTGCGTATTGATGAGCGTGGTCATGTTGAACTCATGCGTGATGCTCTGGATAAGGTCGTCAATTACCAAGGAAGTCACAGGATCGAGGCCGGAATTTGGCTCGTCGCAGAAAAGATACTGCGGATTCAGGGCGATGGCGCGTGCGATGGCCACACGCTTCTGCATACCACCGCTGATCTCACCAGGATACTTGTCGGCAGCATCTTTCAGGTTCACACGATCCAGGCAGAACATCGCACGGCGCTGACGGTCGCGTAGGGTGTCGTTGCTGAACATGTCAAGCGGGAACATCACGTTTTCCAGCACCGTCAGGGAGTCGAAGAGGGCAGCACTTTGGAAAATCATGCCCATCTCCTTACGCAGCAGTTTGCGCTCATCCTTGTTCATGCGCAGGAAGTCGCGATCATCATAAAGCAACTCTCCGCTGGTAGGCTCCAGCAGTCCCACGATGCACTTCATGAGCACCGTCTTTCCAGAGCCACTCTGGCCTATGATGAGGTTGGTCTTACCATTCTCGAACGTGCCGCTGATGTCATGCAGCACCTCATTTCCAGCTTCGAACGACTTGTATATATGTCTTAGTTCTATCATCGCTTAGGCCATTAGTCGGGTTAATATTAAGTCGGCAAAGAGTATCAGCACACTGCTGCACACCACCGCATCTGTAGAAGCCTTGCCCACCTCGATGGAACCTCCGCGCACGGTATATCCGAAGAAAGCCGACACGCTGGAGATGATGAAGGCGAAGACGAACGACTTGATGTAGCCGCTCCACACGAACCACTCCACAAAGTCGTATTGAAGACCATACTGCAGATCCTCAGCACTCATGATGCCGCCAAACCAGCAGGTGCAGAAACCACCCACCACGGCAGCGAAGATGCTGAACGTCACCATGATAGGTATGGCAGTGACGAATGCCATCACCTTAGGCAATATCAGGTAGTTGGCCGAATTCACACCCATGATTTCCAAGGCATCTATCTGCTGCGTGACGCGCATGGTGCCCAGTTCCGAGGCAATGTTGGAACCCACCTTGCCTGCCAATATCAGACACATGATGGCAGAAGAGAACTCCAGCAGCATGATCTCACGGGTAGCATAACCCACCGTCCATCGGGGCATGAACACACTCTCGATGTTCAGCTTAAACTGGATGGTGATGACGGCTCCGATGAAAAACGAAATCAGCAGCACGATGAAGATAGAGCCCACACCCAGCTGCTCAATCTCGCGGATGTATTGGTTGAAAAACATGCGCCAGCGCTCGGGCTTGGTGAATACGCGCCCCATGAGCATCAGGTAGTGTCCGAAGGTATTTAGTGCTTTTACTATCATCTAATAAACTATTTTGATGCAAAGTTACTCCTTTTCGACATATTTTGCTACTTTTGCATGAAATAAATGCAAACTGTGAATTATGGAAGACAACAGAATGGTGCTTCGCACCGAAGATTTGGTGAAGAAATACGGTAAGCGTACGGTGGTGAATCACGTCTCCATCGACGTGAAGCAAGGGGAGATCGTAGGACTGCTGGGACCTAACGGAGCCGGCAAGACCACCTCTTTCTATATGACCGTGGGACTGATAGAGCCCAACGAAGGGCGCATCTTCCTCAACGAAGAAGAAATCACCAAGTTCCCTATGTATAAGCGAGCCCGTGCTGGCATCGGCTACCTGCCTCAAGAGGCATCGGTCTTCCGTCAGATGAGTGTAGAAGACAACATCATCTCCGTGCTGGAGATGACAGATAAACCCCGTGACTACCAGAAAGATAAGCTGGAAAGCCTCATTGCCGAGTTCCGCCTTCAGAAAGTGCGCAAGAACAAAGGAAATCAGCTTTCTGGTGGTGAGCGCCGTCGCACGGAGATTGCGCGTTGTCTGGCCATAGACCCCAAGTTCATCATGCTCGATGAGCCCTTTGCAGGTGTAGACCCCATCGCTGTGGAAGACATCCAGCAGATAGTGTGGAAACTGAAGTACAAGAACATCGGCATCTTGATCACCGACCATAACGTGCAAGAAACGCTGAGCATCACAGACCGTGCCTACTTGCTCTTCGAGGGTCGCATCCTCTTCCAAGGCACCCCAGAAGAACTGGCTGCCAATCAAGTGGTGCGTGAGAAGTACCTGAGTAATAGCTTCGTGCTCCGTAGAAAAGACTTCCAGTTGGAGCATGGAGATGCCCATGCCCCCGCGGAAGTGGTGCAGACAGAACCAGCCGCAGAGGAGGAGACCCCACAAATCAACGTTGATTAAACTTTTTTGGGTAACTAATATTTTGAATATTGAAAGATACTTACTAATTTTGCGCCCTAAATGGCGAGATAGCCATGACTGTGAGTAATAATAAATCAATAAATATTTGTCGGAATGAACGTTTCATTACAAAACAATGACAAGGTGAGCGCACTGCTTACCGTGACGCTTGAGAAAGCAGACTACGAAGAGAATGTAGAAAAGACGCTGAAGAACTACCGTAAAACTGCCCAGCTGCCAGGTTTCCGTAAGGGTATGGCGCCTATGGGTCTCATCAAGAAAATGGCTGGCAAGTCAGTACTGGCCGATGAGGTAAATAAAGTACTGGGTGAGGCAGTGAATAAGTATATACAGGACAATAAGATCCAAATTCTGGGTGAGCCTCTGCCTAATGAGAATCAGCAGCAGATAGATTTGGAGAAGACCGACGAGCCTTTCGTGTTCCTCTTCGATTTGGCGCTGGCTCCACAGTTTGAGGTGAGCGTAAGCAAGGATGACAAGGTGGTTTACTACGATGTAGACGTGACCGAGGAGATGGTAGAGCAGCAAGTACGCTCATTTGCCGATCGCAATGGTAAGTATGAGAAAGTAGACTCTTATCAGGACAATGACGTGATCAAGGGTCTGCTTGCAGAGCTCGATGAAAACGGCAGCACTAAGGAAGGTGGTATTCAGGTAGAAGGTGCCGTGATGATGCCAAACTATATGAAGAACGATGAGCAGAAAGCCCTCTTCCAGAATGCCAAGGTGAACGACGTGCTGGTATTCAATCCTTATAAGGCATGGGATGGCAACGAGGCAGAGTTGGCTTCATTGCTGAAGATTGAGAAGACTACTGTGGCAGACATGAAGGCCGACTTCAGTTTCCAGGTAGAGGAAATCACCCGCTACATGCCTGGTGAACTCAATCAAGACATCTTCGACAACGTCTTCGGTCCTGGTGTAGTGAAGACAGTAGACGAATTCAAGGCAAAGGTGAAGGATACAGTAGTGGCACAGTTCGCTCAGAATTCAGACTATCGTTTCCTGCTCGACCTCCGCACTTACCTGATGAACAAGGTGGGCAATCTGGAATTCTCAGAGGCAATCTTGAAGCGCATCATGAAGACTAACAATCCTGATAAGGACGATAAGTTCGTTGAAGATAACTTCAAGCAGAGCATTGAGGAACTGAAGTGGCAGCTGATCCGCGATCGTCTCATCGCCGCTAATAATATTAAGGTGGAGAACGCTGAGATCACCCAGGCAGCTAAGGAAGCTACCCGTGCTCAGTTCGCTCAGTATGGCATGCTGAATATTCCAGATGAGCTCCTCAGCAACTATGCACAGGAGATGCTGAAGAAGCGAGAAAGCGTAGAGAGCCTCTTCAACCGCGTGGTAGAGGATAAACTTTCTGCTGCCCTGAAGTCACAAGTGACACTTGAGAATAAGACTGTTTCTGCAGAAGAGTTCAACAAGCTTTTCGAGGCATAAACAGATAGAAAAAGAGGTTGGCAAGTTAGACGTAAACCTCTTTATACACCAAAGGCACAGAGTTTTTTCACAGAAAACTCTGTGTTTTTTTGTGGGAATTATATTTTTTGTTTACCTTGCAAGCCAATAAACTCGCAAGTCGCTTGGCTTGCCCATAAGCACATGTATAGTATGATAGACGATTTTAGAAAATTTGCCACCGGGCACCTTGGCATCAATAGTATGGCGCTCAATGATATAATAAGGTATCAGAACGGTTATTTGAATCCCTATATCTTGGAAGAGAGACAGCTTAATGTCACCCAGCTTGACGTGTTCTCTCGCCTGATGATGGATCGTGTCATCTTCTTGGGAACACAGATAGACGATTACACAGCCAATACGCTGCAAGCACAGCTGCTCTATCTGGATCAGGCAGATCCTGAGAAGGACATCTCTATCTACATCAACTCTCCTGGTGGGTCTGTGACCGCAGGCTTGGGCATTTATGACACCATGCAGTTCATCAGCAGTCAGGTATCAACCATCTGTACTGGTATGGCTGCCAGCATGGCTGCTGTCCTGCTCGTTGCTGGTCAGGAAGGCAAACGCTATGCATTGCCACATTCCCGCGTCATGATACATCAGCCTCTGGGCGGTGTGCAGGGACAGGCTTCCGATATAGAGATCGAGGCTCGTGAGATTCAGAAGTACAAAAAGGAGCTTTATACCATTATCTCCGACCATTCACATACACCATTCGATAAGGTGTGGGCAGATTCCGACCGCAACTATTGGATGACGGCAGAAGAGGCCAAGGAATATGGAATGGTGGACGAAGTGCTGAAAAGGAAGTAAACATGGCAGATTCAAAGAACGGAAAGAATCGTTGTAGCTTCTGCGGACGCTCAGAAAAGGAAGCCGGCTTGCTCATCACGGGCATGAACGGTTTCATTTGCGATAGATGTGCACGTCAGGCATTCGAAATCACGAAAGAAGCGCTTGATGCAGCCCGAAAGAGGAAAGGCATAGGCTTTGAGATGAGCGACCTTCCCAAGCCGAAGGAGATAAAGGCATTCCTTGATCAATATGTCATCGGACAGGATGATGCCAAGCGCTATCTGTCAGTTTCTGTGTACAATCACTATAAGCGCTTGCTGCAAAAAGATCAAGGGGATGATGTGGAGATCGAGAAGTCGAACATCATCATGGTGGGCAGCACAGGAACGGGTAAGACCTTGTTGGCACGCACCATCGCCAAGATGCTGAAAGTACCCTTTACCATCGTAGACGCCACGGTGCTTACGGAGGCGGGCTATGTGGGTGAAGACATTGAGAGCATCCTCAGTCGTCTGCTCCAAGAGTGCGACTACAACGTGGAAGAGGCGGAGCGCGGCATTGTGTTCATCGATGAGATTGACAAGATAGCCCGCAAGAGTGACAATCCTTCCATCACACGCGATGTGAGTGGTGAAGGCGTACAGCAAGGATTGCTGAAGTTGCTCGAGGGTTCAGTGGTCAACGTGCCTCCTTATGGCGGTCGTAAGCATCCAGAGCAGAAGATGATTCCTGTGAATACCAAGAACATCCTTTTCATCTGTGGCGGAGCGTTTGATGGCATAGAGAAGAAGATAGCACAGCGCTTGAATACCCATGTGGTGGGTTTTCTCACGGCTGGCAATGTGGCTAAGATAGACAAGGATAACCTGCTGCAGTATATAGCACCAATGGATTTGAAAGCCTTCGGACTTATCCCCGAGATTATCGGCCGTCTGCCTATCCTGACATATCTGAATCCATTAGACAGACAGGCGTTGAGGAATATCCTGACGGAACCAAAGAATTCTGTGGTCAAGCAATATGTGAAACTGTTTGCGATGGATGGTGTGAAATTGGAATTTGAGGAGGCTGTCTTTGATTACATTGTCGAGAAGGCGATGGAGTTCAAAGTTGGTGCCCGTGGTTTGCGTTCCATCGTGGAAGCCATCATGATAGATGCCATGTACACCATTCCGAGTGAGCATCCCGACAGCTACACAGTGACACTCGACTTTGCCAAGCAGCAGATGGAGAAGGCTAATTTGGGGCGTTTGCAGCATGTGTAGTGCGTTTTCAGACCTCTAAATGCAGATAAACAACAAATTTGTATAATAAAACTTTGCTTATTATTTGAATATTCAGAACTAATTACTAAATTTGTTGAATCCTGCGATATGCTGGAAAGACTAACTAATGAGAGTAACTATGAAAGAAGACAGGCATGAATTGTTGGTAGAACAACTGAAAAGGTACTTTGGTTTTGATACCTTCAAGGGAAACCAAGAAGATATCATAGACAATCTGCTTGCGGGAAATGACACTTTTGTGCTGATGCCCACAGGTGGAGGAAAATCATTGTGCTACCAGTTGCCCTCTTTATTGATGGAGGGAACTGCCATCGTCATCTCTCCATTGATTGCTCTTATGAAAAACCAGGTAGATGCCATGCGCAACTACAGTGAGGAAGATGGAGTGGCACACTTCATCAATTCCTCATTGAATAAGAATGCCATCGAACAGGTGAAGGAAGACATCGTAAGCGGAAAGACTAAGTTGCTCTATGTGGCTCCCGAATCACTTACTAAGCAGGAGAATGTGGATTTCTTGAAGACGGTGAAGATTTCCTTCTATGCCGTAGATGAGGCGCATTGTATCTCAGAATGGGGACACGACTTCCGTCCAGAATACCGTCGCATCCGTCCGATCATCAATGAGATAGGAGAGGCACCTGTCATAGCCCTCACCGCAACGGCTACTCCGAAGGTGCAGCACGATATTCAGAAGAATCTAGGTATGATGGATGCTAAAGTCTTCAAGTCGTCTTTCAACCGTCCTAACCTTTATTACGAAGTTAAACAGAAGACAAACAATGTTGACAAAGACATTATCAAGTTCATAAAAAATAACTCTGGTAAGTCGGGCATCATCTATTGCTTGAGTCGCAAGAAAGTGGAGGAGCTGGCAGAGATCCTGCAAGCCAACGGCATCAGTGCCCGCCCATATCATGCAGGCATGGATTCTGCCTTGCGCACTCAGAATCAAGACGATTTCTTGATGGAGAAGGTTGATGTCATCGTGGCTACCATTGCCTTCGGCATGGGTATAGACAAGCCAGATGTTCGTTTCGTTATCCACTACGATATCCCTAAGAGCCTTGAGGGCTATTATCAGGAGACTGGCCGTGCTGGCCGTGATGGTGGTGAAGGTATGTGCATCACTTACTATAGTTATAAAGACTTGCAGAAACTCGAGAAGTTCATGCAAGGCAAACCTGTGGCAGAGCAGGAAATAGGAAAGCAGCTTCTGCAAGAGACGGCTGCATACGCAGAATCTTCAGTTTGTCGCCGTAAGACGCTCCTTCACTATTTCGGAGAGGAGTACAAAGAAGCCAACTGCGGAAATTGTGACAATTGTTTAAATCCAAAGAAACAAGTGGAAGCGCAAGATCTTTTATGCAACGTACTTGATGCGATCTTAGCAGTTAAGGAAAAATTTAAAGCTAACTACATAATTGATATTCTTAGAGGAGAAGAGACATCTGAAGTCTTGGATCACAGGCATGAGGAACTGGAAATCTTTGGTGTCTGTGAGAATGAAGAGGAGAAGACGCTCAATACAGTGATACATCAAGCACAAATAGCCGGCTACATCAGTAAGGATGTCGAGAACTACGGACTACTGAAAGCTACTGAGGCAGGTAAGAAGTATCTCAAGAAACCGGTATCCTTTAAGATTACAGAAGACAATGATTTCGATGAGGAAGAGGATGACGCTCCAATGCATGGAGGGGCCTCTCTGGCATTGGATCCGGCGTTGTATTCTATGCTTAAGGACCTGCGCAAGAAGTTGTCCAAGCAGCTCTCTGTTCCTCCGTATGTCATCTTCCAGGATCCTTCCTTGGAAGCTATGGCTACCACCTATCCTGTGACGGTGGAAGAACTTCAGAACATTCCTGGTGTAGGAGCCGGAAAGGCTAAGCGCTATGGCGAGGAGTTCTGCAAGCTTATCAAGCGCCATTGCGAGGAGAATGAGATAGAGCGTCCCGAGGATCTCCGTGTGCGTACGGTAGCCAATAAGTCGAAGATGAAGGTGTCTATCATCCAAGCCATCGACCGCAAGGTAGCGCTTGATGACATTGCCTCTTCCAAGGGTATCGAGTTTGATGAACTGCTGGATGAGGTGGAATCTATCGTATATTCTGGTACTAAGCTCAACATCAATTATTTCCTGAATGACGTGATGGATCAAGACCACATGCTGGATATCTATGACTATTTCAAGGAGTCAACAACAGATGATCTGGATGAGGCTATGGATGAGCTCGGCGACGAGTATACCGAGGAGGAAATCCGTCTGGTACGCATCAAGTTCATCTCCGAGATGGCCAACTGATCTTTATGGAAAAAGTTGTCAACTTTTTTCTCAAAAGATTTATTATGTCAAATAAAATGCGTAATTTTGCACGCAATAAATTTTAAAAGGTACATTTATGTCATTTATTGCTGATAAGGTTGTTATGGACGGATTGACTTACGATGACGTTTTGTTGATCCCTGCCTATTCTGAGGTTTTACCTAAGTCTGTTGATCTCTCAACAAAGTTTTCACGAAACATCGAACTGAAGGTTCCTTTTGTTACTGCCGCTATGGATACAGTGACAGAAGCCAAGATGGCTATCGCTATTGCACGTGAAGGTGGCATCGGCGTGATTCACAAGAACATGTCCATTGAAGAGCAGGCTCGCCAAGTGGCTATTGTGAAGCGTGCTGAGAACGGTATGATCTATGATCCTGTGACCATCAAGCGTGGTTCTTTGGTAAAGGATGCACTGGATATCATGGCAGAATACAAGATCGGTGGTATTCCTGTGGTAGATGATGATTGTCGTCTGGTAGGTATTGTTACCAACAGAGACCTGCGTTTCGAGAGAAAGCTGGATAAGCGCATAGACGAGGTGATGACCCGTGAGCATATTGTTACTACCCATCCGGGTACCGACCTTGAGGCTGCTGCACAGATTCTGCAGGAGAACAAGATTGAGAAGCTTCCTGTGGTGGATAAGGACAATAAGTTGGTGGGACTTATCACATACAAGGACATCACAAAGGCTAAGGACAAACCTATGGCTTGCAAGGACGAGAAAGGCCGTCTGCGCGTAGCTGCCGGTGTGGGTGTCACCAATGATACACTCGATCGAATGAAGGCACTTATCGATGCAGGCGTAGATGCTATCGTCATCGATACCGCACACGGGCATTCTAAGGGTGTCATTGAGAAACTGAAAGAAGCCAAGAAATGTTTCCCAAATATCGACATCGTAGTAGGCAACATCGCTACTGGTGAAGCTGCCAAGATGTTGGTAGAGGCTGGTGCTGATGCCGTGAAGGTTGGTATTGGCCCTGGCTCTATTTGTACCACCCGTGTGGTGGCAGGTGTAGGTGTTCCTCAGCTTTCTGCCGTTTACGATGTGGCTAAGGCTTTGGAAGGAACGGGAGTGCCTTTGATTGCTGATGGTGGTTTGCGCTATTCTGGTGATGTGGTGAAGGCATTGGCTGCTGGTGGATACAGCGTTATGATAGGTTCTCTGGTTGCAGGTACAGAAGAGTCTCCAGGTGAAACCATCATCTTCAATGGCCGTAAGTTTAAGTCTTATCGTGGCATGGGTTCTTTGGAAGCTATGGAGAACGGTTCTAAGGATCGTTACTTCCAGAGCGATACCAAGGATGTGAAGAAATTGGTTCCAGAAGGCATCTCTGGCCGCGTGCCTTACAAGGGAACATTGTATGAGGTGATTTATCAGTTGTCTGGTGGCTTGCGTTCAGGTATGGGTTACTGCGGTGCTCACAACATCAAGGAGCTGCACAATGCGAAGTTCACCCGTATCACTAATGCTGGTGTTTTGGAGAGTCATCCACATGATGTAGCCATTACCAGTGAGGCGCCTAACTATAGCCGTCCTGAGTAATCGCTTGATGAAAATAAACTTTCAATGCCCGATGAGTATGATGCTTTTCGGGCATTGATGCGTAAAATATACAATGGTGAGAGTGCTGCGTTTTATAGGTGTTTTGTTGCTCTTGTGCCTTCTTCGTCAAGGATGTAAGGCTCAGGAGAAATCCCCTTCACTCTATCTGGAGAAAGTTTCCTACGCTAAGTCCATTGGCTTGGATACTTTGTCTGAAGTGACAGAGAAACTTGAACTCTATAATCGTGGTTTGCTTTTTTCTTCTTTTGCTGATGCCTATCTTCGAGAAGCAAACTTACCTAGTCAGTCGTCTGAAGAGGCGGTGGTGGTAAAGCAGATTTTCAAGAAAACCCCTCAGAATATTTCGGCAACACGCCTTGCTTCTCTGCAGCAACAGATGGATTCCATTTATCGGCAATTGCAGTCGGGTGCTTCGTTTCAAGAGATGGTGCAAGCCTTTTCAGACAGTAAGGAGGATCTCCTTGTACGCAAATTGCAGATGCCTGTTGAATTTGAAGAGGTAGCCTTTAGGTTGAGGAACGGAGAGGTAAGCGCTCCTTTTGTTTCTCCTTTGGGCATTCATGTCATTCAGGTAGTTTCTCATCAAAACGTTGGATCTGACAATCTTATGGAATCCAGACGTTTATTGGAGGGCGGGCAAGATCCTGCGTTGTTGCGTCTACTGACAGAAACGTTGAAGGAAGAGTTCCATTTCCAGCAGAACGAGGAGAACTGTAAAGACTTGATACGAAGAGGAGAGTCGGATAGGGTGTTGTTTGTCCTTGATGGAAAAGAATTTACAGGAACCGATTTCGCTCGCTTTTATGCTACCGATTATGGAACGCTCTCCTCACGTTTGGATAAATATGTGACCAAATGTCTGTTGGATGCGAAGATTGAACATCTGAAGCAAGATCCTGAGACCTTTATGGCTAAGCAAGAGTCTTTCTTGAACGACTTGTTGGTAGAAGAAGCCACACTTCGTGAGGTGATCCGTCCTAGTGAAGATGAGTTGGCCTTGAAGTCCTATTTTGACACCCATCAAGATGAATTTCGTTGGCCTACCGACCGCTATAAAGGCATCCTCATTCAGGCTCCTACCAAGAAGTTGGCTAAGCAGGCAGCTAAATTGTTGAAGAAGAAACCTTATGAAGAGTGGGAGGCGTTGCTTGCACAGCGTTATCAGAAAGATGGGCAATTCCCGTTGACATATAAGAAAGGAGTTTTCGCAGCAGGAGATGACGCCTATGTAGATGATTTGGTTTTCAAGGGGCCGCATGCCGATCCTAATCCCTCATACCCGTATGCTGCCGTGCAGGGAAAGAAGGTCAAAGGACCAGACAACTATGAAGGAGTCCCTCGGGAGATATTGGTGGAGCATTTCCAAGTTTTTTTGGAAAATCAGTGGATAAAGCGGCTGAAATCGCTTAAATAATGATGAATTTTTGGAAACTTGCTTTAAAAACCGTTAATCGTGGTGAATGTAAACGATTAAAACACTATCTTCGTAGGCTAATTGGATAAAAGAATGAAAAAAATATGAACATTAGATGGATGACATTGTGCCTCATGGCATTGCTTTGCATGGAGTTCTCCTATGCACAAGACAATGTGATAGATGAGGTGGTTTGGGTAGTCGGTGATGAGGCTATCTGGAAATCAGAGATAGAAGATGCTCGTATGAGCGCGCTATATGAAGGTCGCAGATTCGATGGCGATCCTTATTGCGTATTGCCAGAAGAGCTTGCCGTGCAGAAATTGTTTTTGCACCAAGCGGAGCTCGATAGCGTGGAGGTCTCTGAATCTGAAGTGCTGCAGCGTGTGGAGTATATGACCAACATGTATATTCAGAACATCGGCTCTCGCGAGAAGATGGAGGAGTATTTCAATAAGACTTCCAGTCAGATACGTGAGGCCTTGCGTGTCAGTGCCCGTGAGGGACTCACCGTGCAGAAGATGCAGCAGCAGTTGGTGGGCGACATCAAGGTGACGCCAGCAGAGGTGCGCCGTTTCTTCAGTACTCTCCCTCAAGACAGTATCCCTTACGTGCCTACACAGGTAGAGGTGGAGATTATCACGCGTGAGCCTAAAATTCCACAAGAGGAGATTGATGAAGTGAAGCAGCGCCTGCGTGAATATACCGAGCGTGTGAACAATGGTGAGAGTTTCACTATGTTGGCTCGCCTTTATTCTGAGGACGGTTCTGCTGCACAAGGCGGAGACCTCGGTTTCCATGGCAGAGGAGAGTGGGTGCAGCCTTTTGCTACCGCTGCTTTCAACCTGCAGTCTCCTGGTCAGGTGTCACGTATTGTAGAAACAGAGTTTGGCTACCATATCATCCAGTTGGTTGAAAAACGTGGTGATCGCGTGCAGGCCCGTCATATCTTGCTTAAGCCTCATGTGCCAGAAGAGGCTCTGAATGCAGGTTTGGCACAGTTGGATTCTATCGCTGATGACATCCGTAATCAGAAATTCACGTTCGAGGAAGGTGCCAGCTTGTTGTCTGACGATAAGGATACCCGCAACAATAATGGTTTGTTGGCCAATTCCAATACCACAACTTCCAAGTTTGAGATGCAGGATCTGCCATCAGAGATTGCTAAGGTGGTAGATGGTATGCAGATAGGTGAAATCTCCAAGGCATTCACCATGATTTCTCCAAAGACGGGTAGAGAGCAGTGCGTGATAGTGAAGCTTAAGAGTCGTATCAACGGCCATAAGGCTACAGTGGCAGAAGACTACCAGAATCTGAAGGATATGGTATTGATGCAAAGGCAGAACGAGGTGCTCGATAAGTGGATTCGTGAGAAGCAGAAGCACACCTATGTGCGCATCAATAGTAAGTGGAACAATGGTTGTGAATTCAAATATCCTAATTGGATAAAGAACTGATGCAGCAAGGCAAGGCACATAGTTTCTGGAACAGACATCGTTATCTCTTCATAGCGGTGGCTTGTCTGTTCGTGATGTGTTTGCTAGGTGCTCAAGATCGCCCTCCTGTACAGCCTGTACGCAAGACGCGTGTGGACCTACTCTATGCCGATAGGGCAGAAGGGCATCAGTTGCGCCCGGGTGTACGCATCCTTATCGGAGATGTGCGCTTGCGCCATGACAGCATGTATATGTATTGCGACAGTGCCCTTATCTACGATGCGCTCAACTCTTTCGAGGCGTTTGGAAACGTGCGCATGGAGCAGGGAGATACCCTTTTCATCTATGGCGACTATCTCTATTATGACGGACAGACACAGTTGGCACAGCTGCGTGATAATGTGCGACTTATCAACCGCCAAACAGAGCTTGCCACTGATAGCTTGAACTACGACCGTATAGAGAATCTGGGCTATTATTTCGAAGGGGGTACATTGACCGATGCGGAGAATGTGCTGACTTCCTATTGGGGGGAATACAGCCCAGAGACAAAGATGGCCGTCTTTAATGAGAATGTGACGCTGGAAAATCCTAAGTTCGTTCTTACGAGTGATACCTTGGAGTATAGCACGGAGACGCGAATTGCCAGCATAGTAGGCCCCTCTGATATCAATAATGAGGAGACGCATATCTTCTCACAGTTGGGGTCCTATAACACCGTAACAGAGCAAGGAGAGCTACTTGATCGCTCCGTGATTCATTATCAAACGAGGGAACTCACTGGCGACAGCCTTTATTACGACCGTATTACGGGTATCGGAGAGGCATTTGGTGACATCATCATGAACGACACAGTAAATAAGAATATGTTCACAGGAAACTATTGTTTCTACAATCAATTGGAAGAGTCGGCCTATGCAACCGATAGTGCAGTGGTGGTGGACTATTCACAAGGCGACAGCCTTTTCCTGCATGCCGATACCTTGCGCCTGATAACATATAATGTGAAGACCGACTCTGCCTATAGGGAGCTGCGAGCCTATCATAAGGTGCGTGCCTTCCGTAGTGATGTGCAGGCTGTGTGTGATTCATTGGTTTATACGTCGCAAGATTCCTGCCTTACCATGTATCGTGACCCAATCATGTGGTATGGAGAGGAGCAGTTGCTTGGCGAACAAATCAAGGTGTATGTCAACGACAGCACCATCCGATGGGCACACATTATTAATCAGGCACTGGCCGTTGAGGCACGTGATTCCATACGCTACAATCAGGTATCGGGTAGGGAGATGAAGGCCTTCTTCCAAGAAGGCGAACTCTACGAGGTAGATACCGATGGCAATGTGCGTGTGATCTACTATCCCATCGATGAGAAAGACAGCACCATTTTGCTGATGGACTATACAGAGAGTAGTTTCCTGCGTCTGCGCTTGGAAAACCAGAAGATGAAGGACGGTACGTTTATAGGAAAGACAACAGGTACGGGCTATCCACTGGATCAGATACCTGCTGGAAAAGATAAGTTGGAGGCTTTTGTTTGGCTGGATCATATTCGTCCAAAGTCCAAAGAAGAGATCTTCACATGGGTAGACAAGGATGAGAGTGCGCGCCTGAAGAACGTACAGCGTCAGCCTTCTGTATCGCCCCGCCAAATGAATATCAAACGAAATAGAAGGAGGTAATACCATGGGAATTTTTTTTAGTCAACCACGTAAGCCACGCGGCTTCCATCATCACTACATCTATGTAGATGAGCGCAAGGAGAAGTTGCAGAAGATTGAAGAGAATGCCAAGCGAGAACTGGGAATGCTCCCTCCAAAGGAGTTTGACCCTGAAGACATTCGTGGAAAGTTCGTTGAAGCCACTACGCACTTGAAGCGTCGCAAGGAAAGTGGCAAGAAACCACTGCATCCAGCCATCCTGATCATGCTCATTGCTGTGCTATGCTGGCTGTACTATGCCATAACAACTGGTATAATCTGATTCTATCAAGGGGGAGTCATGAGTGATATCATCCATCTGTTGCCCGATGCCGTAGCCAATCAAATCGCTGCTGGTGAGGTCATCCAGCGTCCAGCTTCTGTCATCAAGGAGTTGGTAGAGAATTCTATCGACGCTGGTGCCACTCATATCCAGGTGTTGGTGATGGATGCAGGACGCACCAGCATTCAGGTGATAGATGATGGGAAAGGTATGTCGGAGACCGATGCCCGATTGGCTTTCGAGCGCCATGCTACCTCCAAAATACGTGAAGCTGCTGATCTTTTTTCATTGCAAACCATGGGGTTTCGCGGCGAGGCGTTGGCTTCCATTGCTGCTGTGGCAGAGGTGGAACTCAAGACACGTTTGACCACAGAGGAATTGGGCACACACATCGTCCTTTCGGGCTCTAAGTTGGTGTCGCAAGAACTTACCTCCTGTCCTGTAGGCAGTAATTTCCTCGTGCGTAATCTGTTCTTCAACGTTCCTGCACGTCGTAAATTCCTCAAGAGCAATGCTACGGAACTAAGCAATATCCTGACGGAGTTTGAGCGCATCGTGTTGGTGAATCCAGGCGTTTCTTTTCAACTCTATAGCAATGACTCCGAACTTTATCATTTGCCTGATGCCACTATCCGTCAGCGCATTGCGGCTGTCTTTGGTAAGAAAATAGGTGAGCAACTCATCCCAATCTCTGTAGATACATCGCTGATTACCATCGAGGGCTTCATCGGAAAACCAGAGTCGGCTCGTAAGAAAGGTTCGCATCAGTATTTCTTTGTCAATGGGCGCTACATGCGCCATCCGTATTTCCACAAGGCAGTGATGGAGGCCTATGAGCACTTGATTCCCGTAGGTGAGCAGGTGTCTTATTTCATCTACCTGCAAGTGGAGCCTTCGCATATCGATGTGAACATCCATCCTACGAAGACAGAGATCAAGTTTGAAAACGAGAATTCTATCTGGCAGATTCTTTCTGCAGCTGTCAAGGAAGGATTAGGCAAGTTCAGTGCCGTACCTACCATCGACTTTGATACTGAAGGAAAGCCAGAAGACCTCCCTGTGTTCAACGATCGTAATGGGCATTTCACACCTCCACAGGTACATTATAAGGAAGACTACAATCCTTTTGCTTCGTCGACGGAAGGTGGCTATCATCGTGATTACCAACGAGAAAAGATGATAGACTGGCAAAAACTCTATGAAGGGATGGAGGTGCATCCGCAGGTTTCTGCAGGTGCTGAGCAACAGCCCCCTTCTATGCCTGAACTCCTGTCGCCCTCAGATGCTGTTGAGCATCAGACGGAATTGCTGCAGTTTAAGGGACGTTTCATACTCACATCAGTGAAGTCGGGCCTGATGCTTATCGACCAGCATCGTGCCCATGTGCGTGTACTTTATGATCAGTACATGGAGCAGATTGCCCGTCATACCAGCACTTCACAAGGGGTACTCTTCCCAGAGGTGGTGCAGTTCTCACCCTCAGAAGCTACGATGTTGGAGTCTATTATGGAGGATATGACTGCCGTGGGCTTCGAACTAACGCCATTGGGAGGCGGAAGCTATGCGGTGAATGGAGTACCTGCGGGTATTGAGGGTCTGAATACTGTAGAATTGGTGCATAGCATGGTAGATACAGCGATGGAGAAAGCATGCAGTGTGAAGGAAGAAGTGCAAAGCATACTGGCGCTGACTTTAGCTAAGGCTGCTGCCATTGTCTATGGTCAGGTGCTTAGCGCTGAGGAGATGAGCTCCCTTGTAGATCATCTATTCTCTTGTGCCACACCGAATTATACTCCAGAAGGACATCCCGTGCTCCAGATTATTCCAGAGGCAGAGATTGAGCAGATGTTCTCTAAGTGATAGTCCTATTTATCCAAAGTTAAGTTTGACAAATTCACTCTCAAAGTTGGGCGTGAAAATCTCTTTCCCCATATTGGCACGGATTTCATCAAGCGACCAGAAACGTCCGCCATCCAATTCATCACTGGGATGAATCTCACCGTCGTATGTAGTGCGGAAGACGAAGACCAATTCACGTTCGCGCTTAGACTCGAAGACATAGTGCAGCAATGGGGTAGGGGTATAGTCGGTAATGCCCAGTTCTTCTTGCACTTCACGACGCAGAGCCATCTCCACATTCTCCCCTAAATCCACATGTCCCCCACAAGCCGTATCCCACTTGCCTGGCTGTATGTCTTTCCATGCAGGGCGTTTCTGTAGGTAAAGTTCGCCTTGCGAATTAAACACATGCAGATGCACCACTGGATGCAGCAACTTGCTACCATTGTGGCATTCGCCACGTGTGGCACTTCCTATAATGTTGCCCTCTTCGTCGCAGAGTGGGAAAAGCTCGTTTGAATTATCTTTCATCAAAATCAAAAAATTCAAAAATTTAAAGATTCAAAAAATAAAGCAAGGTTTGGAGCCAAGTGCAATATTTATCTTTTTAATATTTTAATTATTGCATTTTTTAATATTGCTCATTCAGGGAATGAGCAACGAACTATCGCCATAACTGAGGAAACGGAAGTCGTGACTTAAGGCATAGTCGTAGATGGTATGCCAATCGCCCTTCACGAAGGCAGAAACCAGTAGGAGCAAAGTGCTCTGAGGCTGATGGAAGTTGGTAATCATCTGCTTCACAATGCGGTACTGATAGCCAGGGGCGATGATGATCTGCGTACTGGTATGCAGCGTTTCCATCTCATGACGATCCAGATAAGCAATGACGGCCTTCAGCGCATCAACTGATGAGATTTGCGCAGCGGATTCTGGCAATTCATAGGGTTGCCATTGCTTCACTTTCAGCGCCTCTTCTTCCTGATCAGGGTGCAATAGAAGTGCCACACCAATATGATAGAGCGACTCCAAAGTGCGTACGGAAGTGGTGCCAACAGCAGTGGCTTGCCCTCCGTGATCTATGAGCTTTTGAAGGGTGCTTCGAGCCACCGATATCCACTCTGTGTGCATCTCGTGTCCCTCTATCTCTTCACTCTTCACAGGCTTGAATGTACCTGCCCCCACATGCAGCGTCAGCTCTTCCAATTCTACCCCCTTGTCCTTCAGTGCATCGAGCACACGGGTTGTGAAGTGCAATCCTGCTGTGGGCGCAGCTACCGATCCTTTGATCTTGGAATACACGGTTTGGTAGGTCACCTTGTCGCTCTCTTGCGTCTCTCTATTTAAATAAGGTGGAATGGGGAGCTCGCCAAAGACCTCCAAAATATCAGCGAAGGTCACGGAAGCATCATTCCAGCGGAAGTCTATCCAATGGCTGGTGCCTACGGCCTTTCCGCGTTCAGCACTGAGGGTGATGGCATGTCCCTTCACCGTCATCTGGCGCTGCAGCACTTCGCCCTTCCACTTCTTGAGGTTGCCCACCAAGCAGAGCCAAGCCGCATGTTCCGTCTGTTGGAAATTCTGTGCATAGTCAGCTGGTTCTATGGGTTCTAGGCAGAATACCTCTATCAGCGCCCCTGTAGCCTTACGGAAGTGCAGGCGTGCTTGAATCACCTTGGTGTTGTTGAAAATCATTAGTTCTCCTACCTCGATATATTTTGGCAGGGAGGTAAATATGTCTTCGCTGACTTCCCCATGCTTGTAGAGCAGGAGTTTGGAATGATCGCGCTCTGGCAGTGGAAACTTTGCTATGCGCTCATCGGGCAGCGGATAGTTGTAATCACTTATTCTGATATGTCTTGGATCTTGATTCATAGTCATTTTACAAGAAACGCACCTTCTTATAGGCGCGTTTCAATAGTTATTCCTTGTTTGCTTTCATTTCTCTTTTCTCTTGGATCGAGAAATAAATAAAGCCAACAATGGCAATAATAGACACTAAAATAGACATAATAATTGCTCCCATTATTTTACCTCCTTTTCTTTTATATCTCGGAGAAACCAAAGGCCTAGTCCGAGAGTTAAAACTATTGCACAAGATACGATGACATAAACTATCCATCTTTCTTGTATGTCACTAAACACAGAAGCCAAAAGGACTGCTGTTACCAGATACTTGGCTATATCCATAAGCCATTTGCCAAATTCGTGTTTCATTTTGTTCGCGAATTAAATTAGTTGTTAGTTATCGTCTGCAAAGATAGTGCTTTATTTTTGATTTGAAAAAACTAACACACTATTTTATTCTCTCAAATTCTTCACTATCTTTGTGGCACTTAAAAAGGAACAGTTATGAAAATAGGAGATAAAGTCAGATTTTTGAGTGAAGTGGGCGGTGGTGTCGTCGTGGGTTTTCAGGGGAAGGAGATTGCCTTGGTGGAAGATGCCGATGGCTTCGCTATCCCCATGCAAGTGCGTGAATTGGTGGTTGTTGAAACCGATGAGTATAATATCCCGAATACGGCAGAGAAACAGCGTCGCCAGGCAGAGCGGGAATCACAGCTGAAAGCGCAGCAAACCCAGCCTGCTGCTCCCTATAGAGGTGCCGCACAGCCTCAGAAACCTATGGCAGAGACAAGTCAGGGCCTCGGCAAAGCTCAGGAGATCAAGGGCGGCGATGTGCTGAACGTCTATCTGGCCTTTGTACCCGTAGATATGAAGGCTATGAGTACCACTCCTTTCGAGACCTATCTGGTGAACGATAGCAATTTCTACCTCTATTATACCTATCTGGCAGGTGAGAATGGCTCATGGAGCACCCGCTCTCATGGCGTGCTGGAGCCAAACACGAAGTTCTTCATCGAGGAATTCGACAAGGCGAGCCTGAACGACTTGCAGCGTGTCTGTGTGCAACTGGTAGCTTTCAAGGATGGCAAGGCCTTTGCGTTGAAACCTGCTTGCAGCGTGGAGCTCCGCATCGATGTGGTGAAGTTCTACAAGGTGCATACCTTCAAGGATACCGACTTCTTTGAAGAGCCAGCCTTGGTATACGATTTGGTGCGTGATGACGTGCCAGTGCGCCAGATGATGGTGAGTGCGCAGGAGATAGAGCGGGCCATGAAGGAGAAAGTACGTGAGGAAAGTAAGCCGTTCGATCAGAAGCACGTTAAGGTGCGTAAGGGCATTAACTCCGAGATTGTGGAGGTGGATCTGCATGCAGCAGAGCTTTTGGATACCACAGCAGGGATGGACAATGGCGACATCCTCAACTACCAACTTTCCAAGTTCCGTGAGGTGATGGAGCACTACAAGACGAAGAAAGGTCAGCGCATTGTCTTCATTCATGGTAAGGGTGAGGGTGTGCTTCGCAAGGCCGTGCTTCAGGAGTTAAGGCAGAAATACCCCACCTGCAGCCATCAAGATGCCTCCTTCCAGCAATATGGCTTTGGGGCTACGATGGTGATTGTACATTGAACATTAAACATTAAACGTTTAATGTTTAACGTTCAACGTGCATCAGGTCGCTGATGATATCGTCAGAGATGAAGATGCCTGCTTCTGTGAGATGCAGCCTTTTGTCCTCGATAGCGAGGAATCCACAATCTATGCAAGGCTTTGCCATCTCCATGCAGTAGCGATAGAGCTTCTCGCCAAATGTGGCTCTCAGCGCCTCCATGTCTAAGCCTTGAGAGGTGCGAAGCCTTGTCATTACCAGTTCGTTATAGCGTGTCGTGGTTGTCAGTTCCTCACGCTCTATGTTGGGAGTTCCTGCAAAAATGCCATCGATATATTTCGTCAAGTCTGCCACATTCCATTGGCGCGAAGTGCCGTCGAAGGAGTGCGCAGCAGCCCCACATCCTAAGTAAGGGATGCCCTCCCAATACGAAGAATTATGGCGGGAGTGCCTACCAGGCAGGCAGAAGTTGGAAATCTCATAGTGCTGGAAACCCGCCTCTTTGAGTCTCTGCATCAGTGTGGAGAAGAAGCGGAGGCTCTGCTCCTCATCCGCTTCATGAACCTGCTGTTTCTCACGCAGTTGCCACAGTGCTGTGCCCTCTTCATAAGTAAGGGAGTAGGCAGAGATGTGCTGCACGCCCAGAGCGATGGCCTGCTCCAAATCATGCTCCCAGATAGCGTCCGTCTCTCCTGGCAATCCATAGATCAGGTCGATGCTGATATTGCTGAATCCCGCATCCTGACAGCGTTTCACGGCTGCTATCGCTTCATCAGATGTATGCCTGCGGTTTAGCAGTTTCAAGAGCCCGTCATCGAACGTCTGGATGCCGATGCTCAGACGGTTGATGGGCAGGGTGGTGAGCATCTGCACATAGTGCTCCGTCAGGTCGTCAGGATTGGCCTCCAGCGTGATCTCCTCGCAAGCCCCCAAGCCATACACCTTCCCTATTTCCCCGAAAAGTTGCTCAAGCTCAGCGCGTTGCAGCAGCGATGGTGTTCCACCTCCAATGTACACCGTCTTCACAGCCTCCCCCTTCAGGTACTCCTTCCGCTGCCTCAATTCACGGCATAGTGCGCCCACGTACGCCCCTCGATGCTTCAGCAGCGTAGTAGAGTAGAAGTCGCAGTAGATGCACCGCTTCTTGCAGAACGGGATATGTATGTATATGCCTGCCATGATTCAAAGCACAAAAATACACGTTTTCCTTCTTTGTTACGCAGCAGTTGAGGAAATATTTTTACGTAGTTAGAGGAATCTTTGTTCTTGTATACGTCCTAAAAATCAGCGAAAATTGAAAATTAATTCTCTTTTTCGCTGATTTTTAAGAAAAGTATACAGATTTCTTCTTTTTGTTCTATCTGCGTTTCATTCAGGGAAAACAGGCAAAGAAAGGAGTATGGAACTCCATTCATGGCACCCCAACTTTCTATACTTGGGCAGGAGATACTTTTGAACTGCTTTGTATAGAGCATCTGCCTCGAATTCAGGATTCGCTGCGTATAGCCTCTATCAACCGGAATTATTGCTGGCAAGGGAAAAGCCCTAACGAAAGGGGAGCGCAGATAGACTTGTTGCTGGAAAGCAAGGCTGATAGGACAGACTATCTGTGTGAAATGAAATTCACTGGAACTAAATACTCCATCACTAAAACTGATGAAGAGAACTTCTTGAATAAGATAGAAGCCTTTGCCGCAAGTAAGATGCACAACAAAACACACAGCATCCAACTGGTTATGGTTACGACGATGGGAGTCGCAAAGGGTGAACATGCCAGTATCGTTAACCAGTCAGTAACATTGGACGATCTGTTTGTGGAGCGTTGATATACCCTTTGCCGTCATACTGTCTGGCTGGTATCTCCAAAGTAAAATGCTATTCCTGTGCGTAGGCGTAAAAGTCAAGCCGTAAGCAACGGCATGGTTATCCGTAAGCAACGGCACGACGATCCGTAATCTCGATGGCCTCGAGCCTTACTTTCGTTGATGTCGAAACCTACTTTCGTTAAGTCATGGCTTTGCCAGTCTAAACCGCTGCTTTTGCTACCCTAAACCGCCGCTTTGGAGTTATTATTGTGGCTCATGCTTGCGTTTTAGTCTTCATACTTCACAGAAGGTACATAACTCGTTATGCCACAGTAGTTAACGGGTGTGAAGTGTCAGCTCTGACTCTTCACCACACTTCACAGCAGAGTCAACGGAAATCAGGCATAAAGCCACTTCTGTGAAGTGTGGTGAAGTGTTTCTTTCAACACTTCACGCCATAAATGCCTGTAATCAAGCCGTTTAAAAGCGAGTTGTGAAGTGTGAGGGGTAAAACGCAAGCATGGATATAAATTGAGAATCGGAAGAATGACAAATAGCCTTTATTTGTGCCTTAAAGCAAAAAAAATGCCATAAATTTTATCCATGTGGTGATAAGTTCCTAAAGGCTTAATAGCGTTCCTTAAATGGTGTTTTATGCAACAAATCAAAGATATTTCTTTCAAAAATACGATGATTATGTCTATTACAGGCTGTCTTAGATGACACATTTTAGGTTTAGGAACTTATCACCACACGGAGTAAATTTTTACAATTAGAAAACTATTGCTATCTTTGCAACAATTCCAGCATGTTGTTTTGTAAATGGGTTGGAAGGACTTTATTGATTTGAAGGTGTTATTGACATTTTCTCCTAAGTTCAAACTTAGCACATTTGAATAAGCGTGGAGATCGTGGCAGTAGCACCGCACCATTTGATATATCTACATGCACTTACTTTAGCGTATGACTATGATAGTATCATTCGGTGTGGGCTATTGTGTTTTTTTATCCACGCTAAAGGTAGTGCTAAGACCTGAACTTAGGGTAATTAAGATATAGTTCCCACACCTTTCTTTTTATAATCCGCTTACGTCTGGGAATTGGTGAGCATGTTTTGAGGAGGCTTAAGTGTCTAAGATCTTTACAAAACCGATTGCGCACGTCCTTCCCCTTATTGAGGGGATGGATGCGGGTGTGCTTTCATCTATGAGTGATGCAGAGCTGTCTGATGTGCTGAATAAGTGCAAGAAGTCAGAAGAGCAGCATGTGTATCAGGTCAATCCAGATGTCATTCTGCGTGAGATAGGAGACGAGTATATGCTCATTCCTACTGGTCAACTGGCCCAGTACTTCAATGGTATGATCTCACTGAACTACTTTAGTCATTTCATTTGGCAACAGTTTGAGAAGCCTCATACTCTTGGTGAGGTGCTTCAGGCTGCTCATGAGCAGTTTGAAGACCCTCATCACATGCTCGACATCCAAGTGCGCAAACTGGTTCTGGATTTTAGGCAAATGGGAATCATTGCTATAGTAAAAGATAGTAATAACAATTAAAAATAGATTAATTATGGAAAGAATGAGAAGAACTTGGGAAAACCCAACGATTGAGGCTCAGCAGTTTGTGCCGCAGGAGAATATAGCAGGTTGCTTTACTTATACTGCGGATTTGGAGTGTGGGTTTGGCGCATGGCATAAGGCCAATCATACCACAAATGTAGACGCTACTGTCAAATCCAATGGATGTGTAAATAGTGGTGACCAGAATAATCCCAATAGGAATCTTACCCCAACTTTGACCCTTTCTTTTTGAATTCCCTGCTGTCACAACACTTTCCGTAGG
>ERZ842401.1926-NODE-1926-length-28511-cov-5.557773_pt1 | contig 28511 bp, 25 predicted proteins | sample MGYA00521270_ERZ842401 | MGnify/ENA primary metagenome ERZ842401 (study PRJEB31892, sample SAMEA3878208) | bioreactor metagenome | biome: Moose rumen | place: Sweden | collected 2011-10 | study: EMG produced TPA metagenomics assembly of the PRJEB12797 data set... | reverse complement strand
TGATGATCCCAACAAGAAGCTATCTCCAGAAGAAATAGCGGCTATGTTTGCTGCGGCCGGAGGTGGAGGAGATGATGCCGGAACCAAATCCGAGTCTGATACTTCTTCGGAAGCAGACACAAAAGCAGAACAGGCACCTGAGTCAGTTAAAGAGCCTGAACCTGCATCAGAACAAGCCTCAGCAGCTCCGGCTCATAATGATGATCCCAACAAGAAGCTATCTCCAGAAGAAATAGCGGCTATGTTTGCTGCGGCCGGAGGTGGAGGAGATGATGCCGGAACCAAATCCGAATCTGATATGGATGAATCAGATTCGGGAGTAGAAAAGGTGTCGGAATCTGATTCGGAGAAGGAAAAGGAATCTGAATCGGAAGAAGTACCGAATATTGTAGAAGCGGATTCGGCTGACAATACACCTTCAGCTGATGATATTTTGAAATCTATGCAGCCTGCACAGGATGATCCTAACAGATCACTTAGTCCAGAAGAAATTGAAGCAATGTTTGCTGCAGCCGGTGGCGGAGATGATGCACCGGCTACGAGTGGTGATGAAGAATCTTCAGTTGAAGAAGAACTGTCTATAGATGAAGGTGGAAATAATCCGGATGAATCAGATGTAGATAAGTCAGGTGAAGATAAATCTACAGAAGATACGTCTGCAAGCGATCAGGAAAATGCAGATGTATCCGAAAAAGGTAATGAACTGGGCACAGAAGAAAGTAATGATGAACTTTCACTTGATGATATTGAAGAGACGCCTGGAGAAAGCGGAGTTGAAGATACATCTAACGAGGAAAATTCTTCAGATGAAGCTGATGAAGATTTGGATTCACTTATGGATTCACTTGGCAGTGATGACATTGATGCCTTGGAGAATGGAGAAGCTGCGCAGTCTTCTGATGAAGAAAAAACAAAAGCTGAAACAGAAGATAATGCTAATACAAAAGAGGATTCAGCTGCCGGTAATGATCTAAATCTTGAAGAATCTTCAGATACAGGAGACGATTTAAATCTTGAAGAAGCTTCATCTGACGATGAAACTGAAGTTACGGAAGAAAGCGGCGAAGAAGATCTTATGTCTCTTTCAGAGGAAGGAGTTGAATCAGAAGAAGCTTCAGAAGAAAATGAACCATCAAGTGATGAACTTGATGATATTGAAATAGAGGCTAAAGCTTCCAAGGGCAAAAAACAAGCTAAGAAGCCGGCGAAAGAAAAGAAGGCAAAAGAGGATTCCGGAGAAAAGAAAGGATTTTTTGCCAAAATTCTATCTGCTCTTTTTAAGGATGATGATGAAGATGAGGAAGCTAAAGGTGATGTAGAAAATGATGAACTTGCTTCTCTAACTGATGAGAATCAGGCTGTTCTTAACGAACTTGAGGATGACAAGAAGGGTAAGGGCAAAAAGGACAAGAAAGACAAAAAGGAAAAGAAAGAAAAGAAAGAAAAAAAAGAGAAAGAGCCTAAACCTAAGAAAGAGAAGAAAGCCAAGAAAGAAAAGAAGCCAAAACCCCCAAAGCCACCAAAGCCCAAAAAAGAGAAAAAGGCTAAAGAACCGGAAGGACCTCCGCAAAAGCCTATTCCACCTAGAAAGTTTATACTTGCATTTCTACTTGTTATACCAATTGGAATATTATGTGCACTTCCGGCATACACGATTCCCGAGAGTGCTCTTCATGATGAAGCACAGCAAGCTTTCCTAAATGCTGATTATGAAAATGCATATAAAGATTATTATAGTCTTTATCGTGCAGGGAAACTTTCAGAAGAAGATCAGATTCTATATTGGAAAGCAAGATACATTTCTCAGATGCGGCATTATTACAAGCAATACGAAGTATTCGCCTCGATGGATATGCCTGTTGAAGCATTGAACGCCCTTGTGAAAGGTGTGGAACAATACGAGGATATCATTGAAGATGCTGAGAAACTTAAGGAGCAGGAACTAGAGGTTAATCCGGATGCGACTCCTGATTCTTTGGTTGAAACTGAAGTCAATATAGCGTACTATAATATACAATCGGCGCTTGAGAGCGAATATGGACTATCAATAGATGAGGTTTATGAACTTATCTATATCAATGAAGATGTTGATTATACCAAACAGCTTCAGATTATATGTGGCCTAAGGGCAGCTCCCGAGTAGAAGATTATTAAGTCTAAAGGGAGGATGAATATTTGGTCGCTATATTGGATTATGATGCAGGTAATGTAAGGAGTGTTGAAAAGGCATTTAGATTTCTTGGATCTGATGTTATTACAACAAGAAACAGCCATGACATTGCAAGAGCTGATCATGTTGTATTGCCTGGAGTTGGCTCTTTTGGCGATGCCATGAGCAAATTGAACGAATTTAAACTTGTGGATGTTATAAGGAAAACTATAGAATCTGACATCCCCTTTATGGGAATATGCCTGGGTCTCCAACTTTTGTTTGATTCGAGTGAAGAATCAGAAGGAGTGGATGGCCTAGGTATTTTTCGTGGAAAAATAAAAAGAATTCCCAATATAAATGATATTAAAGTTCCACAGATTGGATGGAATAATCTTTCCTACCCTAATAAAGGACGCCTTTTTAAAAATATTCCGGAACAATCTTATGTATATTTTGTACACTCGTATTATCTTGATTCTGCGGATAAAAGTATTGTTACTGCAACAACTACGTACGGAGCGTTGATTGAGGCTTCGGTTGAGAAGAACAATGTGTTTGCATGTCAATTTCATCCGGAGAAAAGCCAAGATGTCGGATTGCAGATTCTTAAGAATTTTCTGGAGGTATAGACTATGCTTACAAAGAGAATTATACCGTGTCTTGATATAAAGGATGCAAGAGTTGTAAAGGGTGTTAATTTTGTAGAACTAAGAGATGCCGGTGATCCCGTATCTGTGGGAGAAGCGTATAGCAAAGCCGGTGCTGATGAGCTTGTGTTTCTTGATATAACTGCAACATCTGATGCAAGGAAGACCGTTGTTGATATGGTTAGAAAGGTTGCAGACAGGGTTTTTATACCATTTACAGTTGGCGGTGGGATTAGGACTGTTGAAGATATGAGAGAAATTTTGAGAGAAGGCGCTGATAAGTGTTCAATTAACTCAGCTGCGATAAATAGACCTGAACTTATATCAGAAGGTGCAGATAAATTTGGAAGACAGTGCATTGTTGTAGCAATTGATGCAAGAAAGAGACAAGACGGATCGGGATGGAATGTTTATAAAAACGGAGGCCGTATCGATACGGGAATTGATGCTGTAGAATGGGCTATTAGGGCTGATAAACTTGGCGCCGGCGAAATATTTCTTACAAGTATGGATGGAGATGGAACCAAAGATGGATATGATATAGCTCTTACAAAAACGATATCGGATGCTGTCAGTGTTCCTGTTATAGCATCAGGAGGAGCAGGAACCAAGGAACATTTTTATGAGGCACTAACAATTGGCGGCGCAGATGCAGCGCTTGCAGCTTCACTCTTTCATTATAAGGAACTTGAGATTTCTGAAGTCAAAGAGTATCTGAATAGTAAAGGGGTACCTGTGCGAATATAAGAAATGTATTCATTTATAAAAATAAAGTAATTCCTGAAAAATTGGATTTTGGCATGAATATAGAATAATTATAAAAATCGAAAAATCCATCAAGGGATCATATACAAAGACAGATGATGACTTGAATATAGAATAATTGTGATATCGAGGAATTTCATTACGAATATCGAGAAACAAAAAGATAACAAATCATTTTAGAGAGGATCAATTTATAATGGGAGCACTTGAAGGAGACTGGGCGCAGGCTGTTGGCGACGAGTTTAAAAAACCATATTATACTGATTTATACAAATTTATAAAAGAAGAATATAAGACGCATGTGGTTTATCCGCCATCAGAGGAGATATTCAATGCTCTTCATCTAACCAATCTTCATGAAGTAAAAGTTGTAATTCTAGGGCAGGATCCCTATCATGAACCGGGTCAGGCACATGGTTTGTGCTTTTCTGTAAGACCGGATGTTGATATTCCACCATCACTTGTAAATATCTATAAGGAACTACATGATGATCTTGGATGCAAGATACCGGACAATGGTTATCTTGTACATTGGGCTAATCAAGGCGTATTACTTCTTAATACTCTTTTGACTGTTAGGGCGCATCAGGCTTTTTCTCACAAGAAAAAAGGATGGGAGAATTTTACGGATGCAATTATTAGAGCGGTAAACAATGAAGACAGACCTATTGTTTATATGTTATGGGGAAGCCCTGCTCAAAAAAAGGCAGAGATGCTTAATAATCCAAAACATCTTATTTTGAAGGCACCTCATCCAAGTCCGCTGTCTGCCTACAGAGGATTTTTTGGATGTAAGCATTTTAGCAAGTGCAACGAATTTTTGATTAGTAATGGCTATGAACCAATTGATTGGCAGATACCCGACAAAAATGAAATTCAGGTTCCTTGATTAAAAAATTATTATTGACGCTTGATTAAAAAAATTTTTTTGACTCTTGATAAAAAAAGATTAAAAAATATTTTTGACCCTTGAAAAAAAAGATTAAAAAAATTATTTTTGACTCTGTACAATTTTTTGAATTTATGGTACTTTACTAGAGTAAACGGTCAAATTGTATACAAAGATACAATTACACAAAATAGAAAGGCATGATTTTAGATATGAAAAAGGCTTTTATCAGTAAAGATCAGGCAGAAACAATCGCCAAGAAGTATCCAACACCATTTTATATTTATGATGAGAAGGCTATTAGGGAGAACGCCCGCGCTGTTAATAAAGCGTTTTCCTGGAATAAAGGCTTTCGTGAATATTTTGCGGTAAAGGCTACCCCTAACCCTGAGATTCTTAAAATTTTCAAGGAGGAGGGATGCGGATTTGATTGCTCGTCTATGTCTGAACTGGTTCTTGCAAAATCTGTAGGTGCTAAAGGCTCTGATATTATGTTTTCCTCAAATGATACACCTTGTGAAGAATTTTTGTATGCCGCTAAACTTGATTCGATAATTAATCTCGATGATCTGACACATGTAGATTATTTTGATGAAAATAATATTCCTTTCAAAGAAACAATGTGCTGCAGATTTAATCCCGGCGGAGTATTTAAAATGAGTAATACAATCATGGATAACCCGGGAGATTCCAAGTATGGAATGTCAGAAGAGCAGATGGCAGAAGCTTTTTCAAAAATGATGAAGAGAGGTGTTAAGCATTTCGGAATCCATGCTTTTCTTGCAAGTAATACGGTAACAAATGATTATTATCCGCAGCTTGCCGGGCAGCTTTTTGAGCTTGCAGTAAGGCTGAAAAAGGCTACAGGTGCTGATATTACATTTATTAACCTTTCTGGCGGCGTCGGGATTGCATATACACCTGACCAAACTCCGAATGACATAGCGATTATTGGCGAAGGTGTTCGCCAAAAGTTCGAAGAGATAATGGTTCCGGCGGGGCTGGGTGATGCTTCCATTTATACAGAGATGGGAAGATTTATGATGGGGCCTTACGGAAGCCTTGTTACAAGAGCTATTCATATGAAACATATATACAAAGAGTATATTGGAGTTGATGCATGTGCAGCCAATCTTATGCGTCCGGCAATGTATGGTGCCTATCATCATATAACAGTTCTTGGAAAAGAGGATGAACCATGCAATTATACGTATGATATAACAGGTTCGTTATGTGAAAACAACGACAAGTTTGCTATTGACAGAAAACTTCCTAAGATTGAAGTAGGAGATCTTCTTTATATTCATGATGCGGGAGCGCACGGATTTTCGATGGGATATAACTATAATGGACGCCTTTGGAGCAGCGAACTTTTGCTTTCGGAAGATGGGAGTGTTAGATGTATCAGAAGAGCACAGACCATGATGGATTATTTTGCTACATTTGACGAGCTTCCTGTATTTGATAATATAAAAGAAGCTACCAAAGAGGCTGGAAATATTTGATATGTGTGGAAGATATAATCCATGGAATACTCAGAACTTTTTTGATGGAAGGTGGAGAAAAAGGCTATGAAGAATGCGCAAAATAATGTTAAACCATATATTGAAATGTCCAAAGAGGAACTTAAAGCAGAGCTATCTTCTTTGAAAAAAGAGTATGATAGGTATCAAGCGATGGAGATGACACTTGATATGAGCCGCGGTAAGCCATGTAAGGAACAGCTTGATCTTTCTATGGGGATGATGGATGTTCTTAGTTCTGATTCGGATCTTGCATGTGATGATGGTACGGATTGCCGTAATTATGGCGTTCTTACAGGAATAGATGAAGCCAAAGAGCTGCTTTCCGATATGATGGAAAATAATCCGGATAACATCATTATTTTTGGCAATTCTTCTTTGAATGTAATGTATGATTGCATTAGCCGGTCATTTACACATGGTGTTATGGGTAATACTCCTTGGTGTAAACTTGATAAAGTAAAGTGGTTGTGTCCTGCTCCGGGGTATGATAGACATTTTGCCATCACAGAGTACTTTGGCATTGAAATGATACCGGTTCCTATGTCGCAGGAAGGGCCCGACATGGATATGGTCGAGAATCTCGTTGCAAGCGATGACAGTATAAAAGGTATCTGGTGCGTTCCTAAGTATTCAAATCCTCAGGGATATTCATATTCGGATGTTACTGTTAGACGTTTTGCCAATCTAAAACCTGCAGCGCATGACTTTCGTATTTATTGGGATAATGCTTATGGTATACATCACCTTTATGACAAGGAACAGGATTATCTTATAGAGATTCTTGCGGAGTGCAAGAAGGCAGGGAATCCTGATCTTGTTTATAAATTTGCTTCAACATCAAAAATCACCTTCCCTGGATCAGGTATTGCAGCTATGGCTACGAGTCCTAACAATATGGAAGATATAGTAAGACAGATGGGATTTCAGACAATTGGTCATGACAAGGTTAATCAGCTCCGCCATGTAAGATATTTCAAAGATATCCACGGTATGGTTGAGCATATGAAAAAGCAGGCAGATATCTTAAGACCTAAATTTGAGGCTGTTGAGAATATTTTTGAAGAAAATCTCGGAGGTCTTGGGATTGGACAGTGGACAAAGCCAAAGGGCGGCTATTTTATCAGCTTTGATTCAATGCCGGGCTGCGCTAAAAGCATTGTTGCTTATTGTAAAAAGGCAGGTGTAAAGCTTACCGGCGCGGGCTCAACATATCCCTATCATAAGGACCCTAATGATAGTAATATCCGTATTGCTCCAACATACCCATCACTTGCAGATCTTAAGACTGCAGCTACTCTTTTTACACTATGCGTTAAATATGTAAGCGTTGAGAAGATATTGTCTTCAATGGATTGATTATTGTAATAGGTGGAATCAATGGAAGAAGTCATTGACGAATTTATAACTTATTTAATCAATGTAAGAGAAGTTAGAGATAATTCAGTGCAATCATACAGACGCGATCTTAAGCGTCTTATGCTTGCTATGCAAAAAGAAGATGTTAATAGCTGGTCCGAGGTTACCGAGGATCAGCTTTCGTCGTATATAAGCAGTATGAATGAACAATTGATGGCAGATTCGACCATATCAAGACACATTTCTTCTATTCGCTCTTTTTTTCATTTTCTCGTAGAAAGCGGAGAACTTAGCGATGATATTACAGAAGGACTGAAAGCTCCACATATTGAAAGATCTCTTCCTAAAATTTTGACAGAACGCGAAATATTATCTCTTCTTGATCAGCCTGACCTTGATACATACAAAGGCAAAAGAGATAAAGCTATGCTAGAACTTCTGTTTGCAACCGGGATTCGCGTTAGTGAACTTATACAGTTAAGGATTGATGATGTAGAGTTTAGACTTAACTGCATAGATTTTAAAAGATTCGGTCAAGACAGGGTGGTTCCCTTTGGACATCATGCAAGAAGCGCCATTATGGATTATTTAAAAGGCAGCAGATTATCTCTTTTGGGCGATTCTGTAGATGAAGGAATCTTGTTTTTGTCAGCTACCGATGGGAAGGCTATGAGCAGGCAAGGAGTATGGAAGATGATCAAGAAGTACGGAAAAATGGCCGGTATAAGAGTTGATATAACTCCTTTTTCAATAAGACATACTTTTGCCTCGCATATGATAGAAAACGGAGCAGATATACAGGTTGTGCAGGAAATGCTAGGGCATACAGATATTGCATCAACTCAGTGGTATGCAGATAATAAGCATAATTATATAAGAGAGATTTATCAAAGAACTCAGCCAAGATAATTAGGTTCAATAGAATCCATATAAGGAACAATTACCGGACTATCCAATATCAAATGGAAAAACATTTTTGGACAGTCCGGTTAATTGATTATAAATCACTCAAACTTCCCACTAGTTTGACAAGTAGGAAGTTTGGGATCATAAATGTAATTTTAACAAAGCTCTGCTATGTCATAGAGTAATTTTTGTGTTGCATCCCAGCCAAGACAAGGATCTGTGATTGACTTACCATAGATTCCCTCGCCAATTTTCTGAGCACCTTCTTCTATATAACTTTCTATCATTACACCTTTTACAAGTTTCATAATTTCAGCAGAGTGCTGTCTGCTGTGAAGCACCTCTTTTACAATTCTTACCTGCTCACGGTATTTTTTTCCTGAATTATTATGGTTGGAATCAACAATAACTGCAGGATTTTTAATGTCATGCTCTTTGTAGAGCTGGTTAACAAGACTTAAATCCTCATAGTGATAGTTTGGAATATTGCGTCCGTTCTTGTTTTGAGAACCTCGAAGAACACAGTGTGCAAGAGGATTGCCCGAAGTATTAACTTCATACCCCCTGTATAGAAAAGAATGAGGGTGCTGAGCAGCATATATTGAATTGAGCATTACTGTCAGATAGCCACTTGTGGGATTTTTCATTCCGGCCGGAACATCAAAACCACTGGCAGTCATACGATGCTGTTGATCTTCAACGGAGCGTGCACCTATTGCTACATATGATAATATATCTTCAACATATCCCCAGTTCTCGGGATAGAGCATCTCATCTGCGGAAGTCAGACCTGATTCTTCGATTGCACGAATATGCATATGACGCATAGCAATAAGTCCTTGTCTGAAGTCAGGCTTACCTTCAGGGTCGGGCTGAGAAGTAATTCCTTTATAACCTTCTCCGGTTGTGCGAGGCTTATTGGTGTAAATACGTGGTATTAGTATTAGTCTGTCTTTTACCTTTTCATTAACTTTGGCAAGACGAGATACATAATCAATAACAGCGTCTTCATTATCTGCAGAACAAGGTCCTACAATAACTATGAATTTATCGCTTTTACCTGTAAAAACATCTGCAATTGCCTTGTCTCTTTCTTTTTTGATATTTTTTAGTGAAGCTGCTACAGGGAATTCTTCCTGTATCTCCTGAGGCGTTGGAACCTTCTGAATGTACTCGAATGACATGGTGCTCCTTTCAAATACGGTAGAATTATGAATTTATAAATCTACACGAATAACTTTTATGCTTTGTCGCTTTAAAGCGTCGATATACAGTATAACATATTTTGGACAAAAATAAAGACGTTATTAATTATTTTAAGTAAATTTATAAATGTCAAGAGAAATCGGTTTTGTAAAAGTTAAATTACTCAAACTTCGCACTTGCCAAATTGGTACCATCCTATTTTATTGTTATGCAGATGTAGACAGATTATAAAGGGTTTTGCATTTTTTTGAAGGTGTTATTAATTCAAAAGTAAACAAAAAGCTCAAAAAAAGTCTACCATTTTTGTGCAAAATGTGATACATTATCAAGTAGTTAATGTCAGGTCGATTTAACCAGACTATTACAGAGGGGATGCTTCTTTTCTATTAGGAAGTAGAGGGTGAGAAAAAAGTGAAGAGTTATATTGAATTGATTACTGCAAATTCGGGAACGGTAATCGTTGAGAATGGTTTTGCTTTGGCTGCGTATTCTGATGTTAACGGAGCTGTGCAGATAAGGATTGAAAGTGTAGGCACTAGCACCAAAAGCGGAGTTAGTAACAAGCAGAATCTTGCAGCTATTCTTGACGCACTCTCATATATGTTAGAACATCCCGGGGAAGATGATAATCAATCGTCTGTTGCGGATAATCTTCGCATCGTTTTCCATTATTCAAATGGTGAAGTTACATCTACGGGTAATGCTGTTTTGTTTAATGCAGGTCAGAAGAATTTTTATTTCGTTGGTCTTGGATGTGATTCTCCATACACAATTATGTTTCATCACTTCATGGAAGAGCATTGTGCAAGGATGCTTGACGAGGTACCAGGAGGAGCAAGATCTGCATCTTTGCCTGATAGCCCTCTTCCAAGTGGTTTTGAAGATTTAAATGATGAGAGATTTCTTAAAGCTGTTCCTCATCATAAACCTCGTAAGGATCTAAGGCTTAGAAGTGCATTTGATTATGTAAGTTCCGGGATATTTGTATTTGCATATAATAAGGCAGAAGAGAAGTATATCCATAGATTTGCTGAAATAACCGGTATTTCTGATGTCAGGATTAAAGAAGGAATGTATGAATTCTATCCCTATGTGGCGATCCAAGAAAGGGTCATGGTTCCTGTAAGGAATATAAATTGGGATAATATAATTAGCTGTAAAGCACTACTTGGTAGAATGGGGGATTCGAAGCTTTTTGATTAAATAACTAAAACTTCCCACATCCTAGCCGGAGCACACGCTGTTTTCGATGTGGGAAGTTTTAGTAAATAACTTGGAGTAGCCTACATATTTGAAAAGTGAAAATAAAAAATCGGCAGAGCAATCTGCCGAATATTAGTAAATAATGCACTTAATTAAGAACTGGGCTAGCAGGATTCGAACCTGCGAAGTGACGGAGTCAGAGTCCGTTGCCTTACCGCTTGGCGATAGCCCAAAATAAACCAAAAAGATATAACTGCAATGAAAAATATAGAGATTATGTCAAATTAACATGTGCAGATGTTGAATACGACTTTTTCCTGATATCTGCACTAAATGTAAAACGTTTTGACTTGGGAAGCATACGATATCCATTTTCAGTGCTTGTTAATTCATATTCCTGATGACAAATCTTGTTAAGAATGTCAATTGAACGTGTTTGGTTGTTATCTTTTGTAATACTCATTTCTAAACTGCTTTCTTACCCCTGTGTGCCTCCCTAACTATCTAACGTAGATATTATACATAACATAATCAAATTGTCAAGTTGTTTGTAAATATGAACATTCAATCTGAACATTATCAGTTGTTTTCAAATATGAACATTATCATAAAGAAAATGCGTAAATATGTCGATGTATTTTATGCAGACGGTTACACCTAATATGGGATTTTCTGAAAGGAATAATGTTCATGGAAGTTGTATTTGCAGGAATTTTTCTTGTTGTGATTGGTGTTTTTGTATGTTATTTCAATTATAGGATTGAAAATAAAATAATAGAAAAAGAAGTAAATAAAAATAATAAGATTGTACAGTTTCACGTTCCAAGACGTAAAATGCGCTTTATTAAGAAAAAGATGAAAACAAAAAAGATAAGAAAGACAAATTCTTACAAAAGAAGGGTTAATTCTTTCTGATTCCTAAGCATGTAAAATGGTTTATTACTCAACCCTCCCCATCGAAAGCAGCACATTCTGAGAACAGCATGTGCTGTTTTCGGTGGAGAGGTTAAGTGATTTTGTTTAAAATAACAAAAAAATAGTCGACTATAGCTGACAAGTTATGATATTTTACATTGAATGTAATAATTTGTTGGTGTATTATAATTAAGGATTAAATTGTTTTTTGTGGATAATAACAAGAGGTTTTCAGATATGGACACAACTGTATATGCTGGTACGAGGCCTATGAAGAGGAAAAGAAGGACCCCGGCTCGTACTATGAGCAAAGCGACTAGTAGGATTGTATATGCCAAATGGATTGTAGCAGTAGCACTTGTGATTGCCTTTAGTGTGATTACTGAAGTTGTAAATAATCCAGATTTTGCTATTTTCTTTGCAATGTGTGTAGGACTTATTGCACTTTTTCATAAGGGATTTTCTATTCGCAGATACGGAAGAAATCTTATCAGCGGCTGGAAGTTTTGGGCTCTGACAGCATTGTCTGTAGCTCTTATGTTTGGAGCAGAGCAGCTTAAAACGTATTTGCTTTGGACCGTATTTTCCGGTAAAAATGTCGATATAATTCAGCTGTGTTGGAAAGAGAGCTATTTGGTTGTGGCTTTTTATGCTGTGACTATGATAGTAATTGTTCCGCTTGCTGAGAATCTGTTTTTGAGAAAGGGCATGCTTGCTTGTAATAACAGATTGATACTTGCAGTTATGGTTATTGTAAGCCTTTTGGTCAGAGGGCTTTTTTATGCTCATGGAATAGTCGGTATCATTTCTTATGCAGTAGCAGCGTTACCGCTTACAGTTATTTTTCTTAAGACCAGGAATATATATATTACGCTGACAGCGCAGATTATCATTTCTGCATATCTGGTTATACCTGATATTGTGTATGATGTTGCAAGATTGATGCTTAGATGATTGATTTAAACGTGTTGTTCATAGCTTTTGGATATTAGAGGCCAAAAGCCACTTCTTGTTGGGGGATAAGCGTGAAGAAATCGAATCTGATTCTTATTATAGCTGCCGCAACTGTGGCAGCTATCTATTTAGGAGGAGTTATCTACTTCTCTTTCCATTTTTGTCCCGGTTCTACTCTAAATGGTCAGGATATTTCGTGGATGACAATTGGGAAGGTACAAGAGCTTGTGAATTCTAAAGCTTCAGATTATGTTCTTAATATTACTGGAAGGAATAATCTAAGCGAAGAAGTGACGGCCGCTGAAATTTCATGGACTCCTCAATTTGACGAAGGACTAAGTGATAATCTTGGATTTCTTAATGGTCTAAAATGGCCTGTTTCTATTTTTTTTCATAAATCATACACTAATGCTGAGTTGGCTTCTTTTGATGAAGAACTACTAAAAAAAAGAATTGAAAGTATGTCTTTTTTTGAAGAGGAGAATGTGATAGCGCCAACTGATGCGCAACTTGAATTCGATGACGAATCTGCAGAGTATGTGATTATTTCTGAAGACAACGGAAGTGAAATCGATAAGTCAGCTTTTTATGATGCCGTATGTGAAGCTCTTTGTACCATGCAGACGAGTCTGATTTTGGATGATGCAGATGTATACAAGACCCCTTCAATATATTCTGATGATGAAACACTTGTAAAAGAGTGCGAAAGCCTTAATAAGTATGCATCTTCAAAAATCACATATACCTTTGGCGATGATGTGATCACTGTTGATGGAAGTTATATTAAAGATTGGCTTATTGTAGATGAGAGTGGAGTATCTCTGGATACTGATAAAATAGTTGATTTTGTTAATTCGCTTGGTAAGACCTATGATACCTTTGGGCGTGACAGAACTTTTACAACATCACTTGGCAATACTATAATCGTGTCAGGCGGGGATTATGGCTGGTGGATGGACAGAAATACAACATCCAAGGAGCTGATAGAAGCAATCGAATCTACTAGTGTCTGTGATATGACACCTGTATATTTTGGGACTGCTGCAAGCTACGGCGAAAGAGATTATGGGGATAGTTATGTTGAAATAGATCTTGATAATCAGCATGTATATGTTTATGAAGATGGAGAGCTTATTATTGATACAGATTGTGTATCTGGTAAGGTTACCAAGGACAGAGTTACACCTACCGGGACTTTTGGCATTACGTATAAGGAGCGAAATGCTACACTTGTGGGAGAAAATTATTCATCTGATGTAAAATATTGGATGCCTTTTTATGGTAACGTTGGCCTTCATGATGCAAGTTGGAGATCGACATTTGGTTCGAATATATATATAACAAGTGGCTCTCATGGGTGCGTTAATCTTCCTTCGAGCGCAGCAGAAGTGGTATTTGAACATGTTGAAAAAGGAGAGGCTGTTATTGTTTATGGTGGAGTTCAGCCGGATGAGCTTAAAGATTATTTGAAAAATCAGGACAGTTCAAAAGAGCAAACGGATGATACAAATCAAGAGTCTGATAATGTGATGCAATCAACTGAAAATAATGATGCTGCATCTTCTGAAAATAGTGCTGACGAAGAAAATGATGACAATACATTGGCTGAGGAAGGGGAAATGTAGAGATACATCTCTTAAATATTGAAAATTAGAGATGTTTAGGCGTTATTGGATATTCTCCTGCAAACAGATTGAGGAGGAGAAATAGCTGTAACGATGACCATAATAATCAGCATCCGCTTGTCGACATGGCAAGCGGATGCTTTTATGTAATTTCTTTGTGCTATTTTTCGGCATTCTACAGAGGTAAATTTTATTCGGAAACTTTCACCTTATTCTTGAACAGGATTTCTGCGATAAGCGTACCTAGGTAACCGACTGCAAAACTAAGTGCAATCTGGGCAATGAGCCCGAGTGGTGTGGCAAATTTTATCAGCCCATCCGCATAATCCTGACTGAACATTTCCTCAATTGCGGCTTCATAATACCATTCTGTTTTGGTCCAAAGCGGAAGAATGTACATCCCAGACGCGACAGCGGCTATCGCGTATCCCAAACGCAGGCCTAACTGACTTTTGTAGCTCATCAGTTTACGGATAACTTCAGCAAGAATACTTACCAGAACAACGCCGGCAATCACAATGGGTTGAGACACTTCGCCTAGCAGAATCATGATCAATAAATAGATGATCGGAAACATGGCGATCGTGCCAATCTTATTGAACCTGGCAACAGCGGCCATGACAGGCGTTGCTGCAAGAAGTGCCGCTACGACACTGAAGTAAACCCACAGCAGAGGGGAAAAGAATCCGAGAAACTCGCAGGCAAAGAGGATCACAAAGTAAATTAGGAACATACCTGCCGGGAAAAGATATTTTTTCATATTTTTACTCCTTTATTTTTAGTTAGCTGCAGCTAACTAAAAAGATACAACATAACAGTTATAACTGTCAAGCTTGGTTTATTGCGAAAGCGCCGGCTCAATTTAATGAACCAGCGCTTTCTTTATTGCCGAGTACTTTTAACAGCTGTGCTGTTATTTTAGGGAGGAGGGACGGAATGGTGGGAGCCAATCCGTCCGATATGAAAAAAGTTTTGTTGGGGAGTCAGAAACATCTTGCTGTTCCTGATGTTTTATATATTACATTGAATTTGTGTCTTAAGTTTGTATAGATTCTAAAGGCTTTATAAAGTAACAATAAAACTAAAAAATCAAATTATAAAAAACTCAAAAATTCTCAAACAATTAATTTGTAATAAGAATAAAGGCTAATATGTGATAGAATATTACTGCATGCTAATAAGTTTTATGAGTGGAGGATTATAGTACATGTCAATACAGGAATATGAATGCCCTGCTTGCGGAGGAGTTATGGAGTTTGACGCTCCTTCTCAAAAGCTTAAATGTTTATATTGCGATACAGCTATTTCTGTTGATGAATATCATAAAATTGTTTCCAAAAAAGAATCTGCAAAAGAAAACCAAAACACAAAAAAAGAGGAATCTGACAAGTTATCTGAAGAAGAAGCTATAAATTATGGATTTGGAAAGGATAAGAATGTATATATCTGTCAATCCTGCGGTGGTGAGATTATAGCTGACAAAAATCAAGGTGCTTCTAATTGCCCCTTTTGTGGTAATAATGTCACATTCAAAGAAGTGTTTACAAATGGCAGAAGACCGGACTATGTTATTCCTTTTCAGCTCACCAAAGATCAGGCCAAGCTAAAATATAAGGAATATATAAAAGGAAGGAGACTTCTTCCAAAGGCTTTTTCTACAGAGAATCATATAGATGAGATAAAAGGCGTATACATTCCCTATTGGCTATTTGATACTAATATGCATGTTTCAATTGATTGTGAAGCTACCAAAGTTCGTTCCTGGAGCGACAGAGATTATAGATACACTGAGACAAGCTTTTATGATGTATATAGGGAAGGTGATGTTCCTTTTAAAAAAGTTCCCGTGGATGGATCGAGCAAGATGCCGGATGATTTGACGGAATCGATTGAGCCTTTTGATTCAACTGGGCTTAAAGAATATGACGAAGCATATTTTGCCGGCTATATCGCTAATCAATATGATGTTGATGAAAAAAGTTCAAGGACTCGTGCAAGACAACGAATGACCAATAGCGCTGTCAATGAACTTCGAAATAGCATTAATGGTTATAATTCAGTATCGATACAAAACCAGAATGTTCAGGCAACATCAGAGAGAATTGGATATGCACTATATCCGGTATGGCTCTTATCTACAACTTGGAATGGACAGAATTTTCTTTTTGCAATGAATGGTCAAACCGGTAAATTCGTAGGAGACCTTCCTGTTGACAAAGGTGCTGCCATTAAATATTTTGCGCTTAGTTCTATGATATTCACAGCTATTTTTGCTATATTGGAAATTATTTTCCGTATTTAACTAAGGGGATGGATGATGAAAAGCTTTTTGGAGAATAAAAAAATTATTGTAATTGCCGGAATACTAATAAGTGCTATATCTTTCTTGATAGCGCCCTTTTCTGCGCTTGTGAATGCGGCAGATGCTAAGCTTGTATCCGGTGATTATGGTTTTGTGTACGATCAAGAAGATCTTCTTACAGATGAAGAAGAAAGGAATTTACAGGATAAACTTGAAGAAATTGGCGAAAAATATGACGTTCAACTTGCAGTAGTTACTACATCCTCGTATTCTCAAATTACTATCGAAGAATATGCAGATGATATGATGGATTATGGTCAACTTGGCATGAAGACAGGCAATAACGACAGTGCTGTTCTTCTTGCTATTAGTATGCAGGACAGGGAATATCATATCAGCACAAGAGGAGAAGCAATTCTGGTTCTGACAGATAATAATCTATATAGTTTGGAGGACATGTTTGTTTCGTATCTAAGCAGTGCTGATTATTCGAAAGCTTTTAGCCGCTTTGCAAGTGGAGTTGAATATTATTTTGCCAAATACGAAACCAGAAATCAGATTCCTATCTGGAAATGGGCTTTATGCCTTGTTATGGGGCTTGTGTGCGGTGGTATTACGGTTTTTGTTATGTCAAGCGGAATGAAAAATGTTAAGTCCAATAACAGTGCTGCGAATTACGAAGAAAAAAACAATGTAAATATTGTCAAGAGGCGTGATTTTTTCATAAGAAAAAATGTAAGTAGAGTTGCTATAGAACATGAGAGTAGATCACAAGGTGGTGGATCTTCGACTCATCATTCATCTTCAGGAAACAGCCATGGGGGACATGGCGGTCATTTCTAAAACATGGGAGAATAAGTATGAAACAGACACAATTAGAGGAAGTCAGAAAAATTGCCGCATCAGGTGACTACAAACTTATACCTGTCAAAAGAGAAATTCTATCTGATATAAGGACACCGCTCGAGACATTGCGAGCGCTTCAAAATGTAAGCAATCATTGTTTTTTGCTTGAAAGCTGTGAAGATAACAGACAATGGGGGAGATATAGCTTTCTTGGATATGCTCCCGATATGACAATTACCTGTAAAAATCATGAGCTTACAGTAACGACAAAAAAAGGTACTAGTACAAGCCGATGCGATAATCCCGGGGAGTATATACAGAATATAATAAACGATAATAAAGCTCCACAAGTTGATAACTTCCCAACATTTACAGGGGGACTTGTAGGATATTTTAGCTATGAATATATGCAATACGGTGAACCCTCTCTAACATTTAATTCCAAAAATGAAAATGATTTTGATGATATGGATTTGATGCTCTTTAGAAGGATTATCTGTTATGACAATTTAAGACAGAAAATTATTTTGATTGCTAACGTTGCTACAGATAATCTTGAAGAATCCTATAACGAAGCGATTACCGGTATAGATGAAATGGAGCACCTTATAAGAGGAGGTCTTCAGAAGCCTGTCGCTAAAGGGAAACTTAAGACGGAGCTTACACCCAAATTTAGCAAAGAGGAATTTTGCAAGAAGATTGATAAAGTCAAACATCACATAATAGAAGGCGATGTATTTCAGCTAGTTCTGTCAAATCCAATGGAGGCTGAATTTGAAGGCTCTCTCTTGAATACATACAGAGTGCTTAGAACTACAAATCCAAGCCCGTATATGTTTTATTTTTATGGCGATATGGAGATTGCAGGTGCATCACCTGAAACACTTGTCAAAGTTACAGACAGAGTCATAAGGACTTTTCCGCTTGCCGGCACTCGCCCTAGAGGCGCAACATACGAGGAGGATCAGGCTCTGGAAAAAGATTTGCTTGCTGACCAAAAAGAAAGAGCTGAGCATAACATGCTTGTAGACCTTGGAAGAAACGACCTTGGAAGATTATGCAAATTTGGTACGGTTGAAGTCGAGAAGTATATGGAAATCGAGAGATATTCTCATGTCATGCACATAGGTTCACAAGTTAAAGGAATACTTGCTGATGAACATTCTTCGATTGAAGCAATTGACCGCGTACTTCCTGCAGGAACACTGTCAGGAGCACCCAAGATAAGAGCTTGTGAGATTATAGATGAACTTGAGGATAATAGAAGAGGGATTTACGGTGGCGCAATCGGATATGTGGATTTTACAGGAAATCTAGATACATGTATCGCTATAAGACTTGCTTTCAAGAAGGGAAACAAAGTCTTTGTAAGAAGTGGAGCGGGTATAGTGGCTGATTCTGTTCCGGAAAATGAATATCAGGAATGTATCAATAAGGCTAAGGCTGTAGTGCTTGCGATTAAGGAAGCGGAGGAAGAATAAATGATACTACTTATTGACAACTATGACAGCTTTACTTATAACCTTTATCAGTATTTCGGAACCCTTGATGCAGATATTAAGGCGGTTCGAAATGATAAGATAACACTTAGTGAAATAGAACAATTATCCCCCAAAGCAATAATTCTTTCGCCGGGGCCCGGAAAACCTAAGGACGCCGGTATTTGTGAGGATGTAGTCGCAACATTTGGAAGCGTAGTTCCGATACTTGGAGTTTGTCTTGGACATCAGGCTATATGTGAATACTATGGAGGACGCGTTGACCATGCTGCATGTCTTATGCATGGTAAGCAGTCGGATGCACAAATTGATACAACATCACCACTTTTTGAAGGAATACCTGGTATAATAAAAGTAGCCAGATATCATTCTTTATCCTTGAAGGAAGAAACAATTCCAGAGTGCCTTAAAGTCATAGCAAGAGCAGATGATGGTGAAATAATGGCTGTAGAACACAAAGACTACAATGTTTTTGGAGTACAATTTCATCCTGAATCCATAATGACACCTTTGGGAATGGATATACTTAGAAATTTTCTGAAAATAGCATAAACAGGAGATGACTGTTATGAATTCCGGAAAAAAAGAAAAAAAGAAATCCTTCAAAATTAACCCTTGGCTTGCCGGAGTCTTGGTGGTAATTCTTGTTGGGGTAATTGCAATAGAGGCTAGGGATATCTATGAAGAGGTTCATGAAAGAGAAGTTGCTGTTAAGGAATATGATGATATTGCATCAGAGGCTGTTTCTTTGAACAAAGATACGGATTCTGAAACTAAAGAAGAAAATGTCAGTATCGATGAAGTGACAGGAGTTCCGGAGCTTTCAATCGATTACGATCTTCTTCTTTCCATTAATTCTGATTTTGTCGGTTGGCTATATTGGGATTTTGACGTAGATAATGATAAGTATGATTTTACGCTAAATTATCCTGTGGTCAAAGAGAATTATGTTAATCAGTACCTTCATGTAACCTTTACCGGAGAAAATAATTCATCGGGATGTGTTTTTTTGGATGTAGATTCCGATGAGAGTTTCATGGGATACAGTGATTTTCTGTTTGGGCATAATATGCGTAATGGTTCTATGTTTGGTTCACTGGATAATCTTTACAAAATTCCCGACAGTACAGAAATAAGTGATGAACCAATGTATTTCTATGTATATACAAAAGAATCGGTTTTCAAATATGTTGTTTATGAATTCGAAAATACAACAAATGGAAATGACGTCGTTTATGCAGTAATAGGCAACGATGAAGAATATGATTCGTATGTAGAACGACTTAAGAAACTAAACAATTATACGTGCCCTATAGATATTTCGTTTGAAGAAAGGCCGGAAATACTTAATTTATCAACCTGCTCCGGGGCGCAAGGTACCTCAAAACGATTTGTGGTTCATGGCGTAAAGACAGATACATTCCCAAAATAAAATTTCAAGAATGTATCAAATACTCAAACTTCCCACATTTGGCTGGAGTAAGTGCCGGTTTTGATCTGGGAAGTTTGAGTCAGATAATTAATTTGCAGCAAAGACTTTTGTTCCTTGACATAATACCGATATAAAAAGTGACAAAAAATAGGCTTGGATTATCAGTAATCACAAAAACAAAAGATATATTGAAAAGTTTTTGTAAATATGATAATATTTAACTAGGAAATGATGCCATGGAGGAAATCTTTATGAGAAGATTTAATGTTAGAAAGATGGTTTCAGTTATGATCGCAGCTGTATTTGTCATGGGACTTGTCGCTTGCGGTTCTAAAAATGCAGAAATAGGCGATGCATCATATCGTGCTGCGGGAGAGGGTGCAGGAGAGATATATATCGACGATGAGGCTATTGCCCTTGCCGGAGAATACGTATCAAGTGATGCTATAAATGCCGCACTTGCTGATGCACTTGCACTTGTCAATGCACAGAGAGCTGCTTCAGGACTATCTGCTCTTGTATGGAGTGATGGTCTTGCGGCTGCTGCACAAGTTCGCGCGCAGGAGATAACATCGGTATTTTCCCATACTCGCCCGGATGGCTCAAGCTGGTGGACAGTTGACAGCAATATTCAGTATGGTGAGAATCTTGCAAAGCTATACCAAAGTTCATCATCGGTTGTTGATGCCTGGATGAATTCACCTACACACAGAGCTAATATTATGGACGGAGGCTTTGTTACGGTTGGAATGGCAATTTATCAGACTGATAATGGTTCTTGGTATTGGGCTCAGGAGTTTGGATACTAAATGATAGCGACTATAGTAATAATTCTGATTCTTGTTGTAATTGCGTCTCTTGCGCTAAAAGGTAGTGTATCGCATTTTAAAGGCGAAGGAGGATGCTGCGGAGGCGGTGGTTCCGACGTAGTTACTACAGAACCTGATAAAATATTAGAAGGTAAAGTTCTTGGTCAGAAGCTTGTTAAGATAGATGGAATGCACTGTGAGAACTGTTCTAATAGAATTAAGAGAGTTATAAATAAGATCGATGGTCTTTCAGCTAAAGTGGATTATAATAGCGGCGAAGCATTGATTGAATATGACAGAGATGTTGACAATAATATTATCAAAATGGCAGTAGAGAATCTCGATTATAAGGTATTATCAATAGAGGATAATAGAGAGTAAACTGATAGTATATATAGAATAAAAACTTCCTATACTATGCGTAAAGGACGCTTATGGTATAGGGAGTTTTGTTTTTGCTCGGAGTATTGATGATATGACAGCTTAAACTTCGAACTTGCCAAAATGTCGCAACATCTTTACTGATATGCTAGTGCACCATTCACCAATTACCTATACATTCTGCACGTCCAGAAATCCCTGATACTGCGTTACTTTCGATCGCCGATGCTACGGCGAAAAATGGCGTTTGTTCCCAGTTGGAGCAAACGCCATTTTCGATGTGAGAAATTTGAGTTAGAATTATAAGATTTGTACAAGGCAATACTTTTTATTTAGTAATAATAAACGAAAAAGTTATTTTCAATATTTAAAAGGATTTATACAAAAGTAACAAAACATATTTATCATCAAGCCATATTAACTAAATACCGTTAATATGGTTTTGCTTTACTTTTAAAATAAGATAACTGAAAATAATAATGAGGATTATTATCAAAATGCAGATAAACAGTGCTTTTTATAAAAAATTAATAATTATTTTTTGAGGGGAGTAAATTTTATAAATTACCGAAAAATGGGCATGAAATTGTTACTATTGTCTAACAATGCCTGCTTTTGTGAGAAAATAGTACTACACAAATCTGTTTGTTTATGATATTTTGATAATGTAAATAATGCACTATATAAATACATGGTTTACAAAAATATTTTTAATAATGTTGCTCGTTGGTTTTCTGAGAAGATAAGTCTCTTATGAGATGATGATATAAATTCACCTCGCAGGAACCAAGGTCAGTTTTGAAAGGAGATTTTTTATGAACAACTTAGGAAAATGTGGATTATTTTTAGGAGGTGTTCTTTTTGGAACAGCAGGTATTAAGATTCTCTCAAGCAAGGATGCAAAGAAATGCTACACACATACAACAGCTGCTGTTTTAAGAGCAAAGGAATGTATTGTTGATACAGCTAATAAGATTCAGGAAAATGCCGGCGATGTTTTGGCAGAAGCTAAGCATATCAATAGCGAAAGAGCTGCCAAGGAAGATCAGGAAGTGACTGAGTGAAAATAATTATAAAACATGAAATACCCGGAAGAATCAGGTTCTCAATGCCATCAAAAAGGTATACCTGCAAACAGGCAGATATATTGCAGTTTTATCTTTTATCTCTCCCGGGTGTTGATAAAGTAACTGTATATGAGAGAAGTGCAGATGCAGTTGTGTATTACAGGGGTGATAGGAAAGAGCTATTGAGCGGTATTCTTAAGTTTTCTTTTGATGATGAGAATATCCTGTCACTTGTTCCGGAGCATACCGGAAGAGAGCTTATGGCTTTCTACAAAGAAAAACTCATTACAAACGTGGTTACGCACTATGCCATAAGATTATTCGCTCCACCGATCATAAGGAACGTACGAGCAATAATTATGGCTGCAAGGTTTGTAGTAAAAGCGTTGAAGAGTATTTTTATAAAGAAAAAGCTTGAAGTGTCTGTTCTTGATGCAACTGCAATAGTTGTTTCCATCATAAGAGGCGATTATACAACTGCTTCGTCTGTCATGTTTCTTCTTGGCATTGGAGATCTGCTTGAAGAATGGACGCACAAGAAATCAGTAGAAGACCTTGCTCAGAGTATGTCGCTTAAAGCTGACAAGGTATGGCTTAGAACTAACGACACAGAAGTTCTTGTTCCGATCGGACAGGTTCATGAAAATGATGTTATCAGTGTAAGAGTTGGTAACGTCATACCGCTTGATGGAATTGTCGTTGAAGGTATTTCAATGGTCAACCAGGCCTCTTTAACAGGCGAAGGAATACCTGTCAAAAAAGACAAGGGTGCATATGTTTATGCAGGAACTGTTGTTGAAGAAGGCGATATTCTTGTTGAAGTTAAGGAAGCTTCTGGAGCAACAAGGTATGAGAAGATTATCAAGATGATTGAAGATTCTGAGCAGCTTAAATCAGGCGTGGAATCTCAGGCCGAACATCTTGCTGATGGTCTTGTGCCATATAGTTTTGCGGGAACACTACTTACATACCTTTTGACGAGAAATGTTACAAAAGCAATATCTATACTCATGGTTGATTTCTCATGTGCACTAAAGCTTTCCATGCCGGTTGCAGTATTATCTGCAATGAGAGAGTGTCAGGATCATCACATAACTGTTAAGGGTGGTAAATTCCTGGAAGCTATTTCAAATGCGGATACACTTGTATTTGATAAGACGGGAACTTTGACCAAGGCAGTACCTACAGTTGTAGATGTTGTTACATTTGGTGGCAGCAGTAAAGATGAGATGCTTAGAATTGCAGCTTGCCTCGAAGAACATTATCCTCATTCTATTGCTAATGCAGTTGTTGCAGAAGCAGCTAAACGTGGTCTTGTTCATGAGGAAATGCACAAGGAAGTCGAGTATGTAGTTGCACACGGAATAGCATCTACTATTGATGGCGAAAAAGTTGTTATCGGTAGCTGGCACTTTGTTTTTGAAGATGAAAAATGTGTAGTGCCTGATGGTCAGCAGGAGAAGCTTGATAGTATCTCGAAAGAATATTCCAGACTATTCATGGCAATCAGTGGCAAACTTGCTGCAGTAATATGTCTCGAAGATCCTCTTAGAGAGGAGTCAGTCGATGTAATAGAAAAGCTTCATAAGGCTGGATTTGGAAATATTGTCATGATGACAGGAGATTCCAAGCATACTGCCAGAAATGTAGCTGCAAAAATAGGTGTTGATTCATATTATGCCGAAGTATTGCCTGAAGATAAGGCAAGGTTTGTCAAAGATGCCAAAAATGCCGGACATAAGGTGATTATGATTGGTGATGGAATAAATGATTCACCTGCTTTGTCGGAAGCTGACGCCGGAATAGCAATAAGTGAAGGTGCTCAAATTGCAAGAGAGATAGCTGATGTGACTATTTCTGAAGATGATTTGTATCAGCTTGTTACACTCAAACAGATTAGCGACAAACTGATGAACAGAATAAGGTTTAATTATAGATTTGTCATTGGTTTTAATTTGAGTCTTATAGGCTTGGGACTTGCAAGCGTCCTTACACCGGCCACATCGGCTCTTTTACATAATGGTTCCACAATTGTTTTGGGCTTACATAGTATGACTAATCTGTTGCCGGATAATCAGCAAGAATGATGGATTTTTCATATCAGCTGCTTATATAGCATTAGAAATTAAAAAATGAAAAGATCTGTGTGGAATGGTACTAAGACTACTGTTGTACCAATCTGTACAGATCTTTTTGATTGCCCTTAAAAACGACTAACTCAAACTGTCACAATAATATTTTTGGAAAAATTCTTTAAGTACATAATTTTATAAAATATAACTAATGAAAACCTATGCCTTTGCTAAAGAATAGTACTATTTTTAAACAAATCGAACACAATTTATAAGAGCCTGTGAAATATCGTAGAAATCATGAAAATGATATTGACTTTCAATTTTATTAAATATATGATAAAGTCGGTTTCGGATAACTTTCGTTTGTTTCGCACAAAAATAATTATTTTTAATTGAAAAGGAGTTTTATGATTCCACTTACATTGTTAGCGCCTGGAGATACGGCAGTTGTAAAGAAGGTTGGAGGACTTGAGGATACTAAAAGATTCCTTGAAAACCTTGGGTTTACAGAAGGCGCGGAAGTAACTACCGTGAACACTATTGATGGCAACATGATCGTTAAGATTAGAGATGCCAGAGTAGCGATAAATATGGATATGGCCAAAAAAATAATGGTCTAAAAAGGAGAAAAGAATGAGAACATTAAGAGATGTTCAGGTTGGAGAAACAGTGACCGTCAAAAAGCTTGATGGAGCTGATTCTGCACTGAAAAGAAGAGTTATGGACATGGGCATTACAAAAGGAAGCTCACTTTATATCAGGAAGGTTGCACCCTTAGGTGATCCTGTTGAAATCACAGTTCGTGGTTATGAGCTTTCTCTTAGAAAAGAAGATGCTCAGATAGTTGAAGTGGAGTAATATATTTACTTTGTTAATATAATTATAATTTGAGAAGTAATTATAATTTGAGAAGTACTGATAATTTGAGAAGCAATGATAATTTGAGAAGTAATGATAATTTGAAACTGTAATTATTATTTTGAACTGTTATAGGATTTGTGGCCGTTATATTTGTGAACAAACCCGATTTTTGGCTACATTGAATTTTTGATTTGTTTTGAAGTTGTAATTATTATTTGAAATTGTAATTATTTTTAAATTTAAAATTTTTTAATTGTAATCATTTTAAATTGTAATCATTTTAAATTGTAATTATTTTGTAGTGACATTTTTAAAAACGGCAATTTTTAAAACGGCAATTTTTAAAAACGGTAATGTTTTAAAATGGAAATTTTTTAAAACGGCAATTATGTAATTTAAGGAGAAGATTATGGCATTAAAAATAGCACTTGCAGGTAACCCGAACTGCGGTAAAACAACACTGTTTAATGCGCTAACAGGTTCTAACCAATATGTTGGAAACTGGCCGGGCGTTACAGTAGAAAAAAAGGAAGGTAAATTAAAAGGACATAAAGATATTGTTGTAACTGACCTTCCGGGTATTTATTCCCTTTCTCCATATACACTTGAAGAAGTTGTATCTCGTAATTATCTTTTAGGTGAAACCCCTGATGCAATTATCAACATGGTAGATGCTACCAATATCGAGCGTAACCTTTATCTTACGACACAGGTTATAGAACTGGGGATTCCTGTAGTTATCGCCCTTAATATGATGGATATCGTTCGTAAGAACGGAGACAAAATTGATTCTAAGAAACTTTCTTCGAAACTTGGTGTTGAAGTAGTTGAAATATCAGCACTTAAAGGAGATGGTCTTGATAAGCTTGTTTCTAAGGCTATAGAGGCTTCAAAATCAGGAAAGGCAGCAACAGCTTTTAGCTTTGACGATAGTACAGAAGAGGCTATAGCAGCGGTTGATGCAGTTCTTCCCCAAAATGCCTGCCAAAAGGCTCAGCGCAGATGGTACGACATCAAACTTCTTGAGAAGGATTCAAAAATTCTTGAGAAGATTTCTATTTCTGATTCAGACATGAAGAAAGTTGATGAAATCAGAAGTAAGTTAGAAACAGCTAATGATGATGATACAGAAAGCGTTATCACAAATGCAAGATACGATGTCATAACTGATGTTGTAAAGAACTCTGTTTCTAAAGTTAATGCGGGACTTTCTATTTCTGACAGAATTGACCGAATCGTTACTAACAGAGTGCTTGCATTACCTATCTTTGCGATTATTATGTTCGTAGTTTATTATGTATCGGTTACAACAATCGGTACTATAGTTACAGACTGGACCAATGATGTTCTTTTTGGCGAAATAATTCCTCCGGCTATAGAGGCAGGCCTTGATGCAGTTGGTGTTGCAGGATGGCTAAAGAGCCTTATTCTCGACGGAATTGTTGCCGGTGTTGGAGCTGTACTTGGTTTCGTTCCACAGATGTTAATCTTGTTTATATTCCTCGCATTCCTTGAGTATTGTGGATATATGGCACGTGTTGCTTTCATTATGGATAGAATTTTCCGTAAATTCGGCCTGTCAGGAAAGTCATTTATTCCTCTTCTCATCGCATCAGGTTGCGGCGTTCCAGGAGTTATGGCATCGCGTACAATTGACACAGAGAAGGATCGTAGAATGACAATCATGACAACAACCTTCATTCCATGCGGAGCAAAGCTTCCTATCATAGCTCTTATTGCAGGTGCTTTCTTTGGAAACAATGGTTGGGTTGCATGGAGCGCATACTTTATCGGAATTGCCGCAGTTATTTTCACAGGTATTGTACTTAAGAAAACCAAAATATTTGCAGGTGATCCTGCTCCGTTCGTAATGGAGCTTCCCGCATACCATATGCCTACTGTTATAAGCATTCTTCGTAGCATGTGGGAGCGTGGCTGGTCATTTATCAAGAAGGCAGGAACAGTTATATTGCTTTCTACAATAGTTCTTTGGTTCCTTATGAACTTTGGTTTCACAGAGAGCGGATTTGGTATGCTTGATTTTGAAGGACTTGAGGGCGATGCCCTTGAAGCTGCGCAGGCAGAAGCAATTCTTGCAAAGATCGGTTCCTTCCTTGCACCTATCTTCATACCTCTTGGATTTGGCACATGGCAGATGACAGTTGCAGCAGTATCAGGCCTTATTGCTAAGGAAAATGTTGTTGCTACAATCGGTATGCTTTTCGGTTATGCTGAAGTTGCAGAGGATGGTGCAGAATATTGGGATATAATCCAGGGACACATTGTTCCGATAGCTGCTTATGCATATCTTGTGTTCAACCTTTTGTGTGCTCCTTGTTTTGCAGCTATGGGTGCTATTAAGAGAGAAATGAACAATAGTAAGTGGACATTGTTTGCAATCGGATATCAATGTGTACTCGCTTATGTAGTAGGACTTATAATCTACCAGATTGGCGGACTTTTCACAGGCGATACAACCTTCGGATTTGGAACACTTGTTGCTATAGTTCTCATCATCGGAATGATTTATCTTGTTGTTCGTCCAAATCCTTATAAGGATGCTGAGATTGAGAGCCGTAGAGCTGTTTCAGAAAATTGACGGAATCTGAGTTTATATGTTTTGGTAACAAAATGCTAAGTATGCATGTCTTGAATGCAAATTACATATGTAAGAATGCACATGTTTAGCGAAAGGTAGTTTATCCTGCTGCAATAGTAGTTGCAGGAAGGAGGCATTTATGATAGCTACAATAATAATTGCCGCTTTAATATTTGGTTACAGCGCTTATCTTATTCGTAATATGTACAAAGGTTTTAAGAGCGGAAAAGGTAATCCGTACTCTTGTACGGGAGATTGTACATCCTGTCATAGTGGATGTCATAGTAGTAAATAGCCATCTAAAATACTGATTAAAAAATCAAAAATCCCTGATCATAATCCTTAAGCTATAAGGAAGATGACCAGGGATTTTAATTAACTAATAAAAACTTTCCACATCGAAAACGGCGCTTGCTCCAGCTAGGATGCGAGGTGCCCACTGCGAAATAGATGGCGGTATAAAAGTGCTCCTAACGCATGGGAAGTGTTTCCATAT
>ERZ842401.1925-NODE-1925-length-28512-cov-4.564431_pt1 | contig 28512 bp, 19 predicted proteins | sample MGYA00521270_ERZ842401 | MGnify/ENA primary metagenome ERZ842401 (study PRJEB31892, sample SAMEA3878208) | bioreactor metagenome | biome: Moose rumen | place: Sweden | collected 2011-10 | study: EMG produced TPA metagenomics assembly of the PRJEB12797 data set... | reverse complement strand
TCTTCCGATCTCCGTTCTTGATTTCGCACACACCGTCGGGGCCGGAGAGGGCGACAACCTTGGCGCCGAGCTCGGTGGCCTTGATAGCAGCACCCCAAGCCACGTTGCCGAAGCCGGAGAGGGCAATCTTCTTGCCTTTCATAGTGTCTTTCTGCTGTTTCACCATGCGCTCTACATAGTAGATTGCGCCAAAACCGGTAGCTTCGGGACGAATCAGTGAACCACCCCAGCCATAGCTCTTGCCGGTGAGGGCGCCGGTGCTGTGTTCACGAGCCAGCTTCTTGTACATACCGTACATGTAGCCGATTTCGCGGCCGCCAACTCCCACGTCGCCGGCGGGGCTGTCCTGGTCGGGACCGATGTTGCGCCACAGCTCGGTGATGAAAGCCTGGCAGAAACGCATGATTTCGGCATCGCTCTTTCCAGTGGGGTCGAAGTCGGCACCACCCTTACCGCCGCCGAGAGGCAGGTTGGTAAGGCTGTTTTTGAAAATCTGCTCGAAACCGAGGAACTTAAGCATCGAAACGTTCACCTTGGGGTGGAAACGAAGACCGCCCTTATATGCGCCGAGGGCAGCATTGAACTGTACACGATAGCCGAGGTTGGTGCAGACTTCACCGGCATCGTTGATCCAGGTCACGCGGAATGTGAAAATGCGATCGGGTTCGACCAAACGCTCAACGATTTTGGCCTTCTCGAATTCAGGGTGTTCGTTGTAGACTTTTTCGATGGAGGTCAGAACCTCTTCAACAGCCTGTAAGTACTCGTTCTCGCCCGGATGCTTCTCTCTCAGGGCTTGCATAATTTGTTTTACTTTCATGATATTGAATGATTTGTGTGAAATTGAAAATTTGTTTTTCGTGAGACAAATATACAACTATTTACAATAGTGCAAATGTTTTATTGTAAATATTTTTCGCTTGTTTTTAACAGCTTTTTAACAGTTTCACCTGTTTTTGAACCTGACTGACACCGACGGGGCTGCGCCGGGCGTTTTGCTGTCGAGATTGCCGCGCCCCACAACAGACACCCTGTTGGCTTCTAGCCCGTCCGACAAAAACAGTTCCTTGAGTCGGTTTCCCGCCTCGACCGACTTGTCGAGGCTCTCACTCACCGATAAGCCGGGATAATTCACCACCAAATCGATTGCAAGTGCATCGTTTTTTTTCAGGAATGCCGCGATATGCTCGATTTCGGCACGCCCCACGGCACTGACTTCGGACGCGTCCGACGACACATCAACATAGGACAGGACGAATGTTTTGCCCACCAGTTGCTGCGCGCTGCTGCCCGATGCAGCTATGACCGAGTCCTTGCCGCCGGAAACCTGAAACAGCGGTTGCCACTGGCTTTTCATCGCAAGCGCAATTATATAGGGGTGGCCGTTTTGCACGACCAGGCATCGCCTGTCGCCATTGTGCACAACGTCCAGCTCGCCCCCTGTGGCTGCATCGAAAACACGGCAATCCACCATATCCGGTTTGCCGGTTGCATCATCAAAGCACAACCGCGAAAAGGACACATCGCCCAGGCCTGCTACATCCGTAACGAACAACCTGTTCGCGACACCGTCGCGAACAGAGGTGAAAACAAGCCTGCGGCCATCGGGATGAAGCGAAAGACCAGCCTCGGCAAACGACGTGTTGGCCTCTTTCCCCAGGTTTACAGGCTGCGACCACTCGCGCCAGTTGCCCGCGTCGGTACGGTGGGCTACATAGATGTCGCCATAGCCAAGCCCTCCGCCACAGTCGGAGACAAAATAAAGTGTCAGCATGTCCTTCGAGACAACGGGGTGGCGCTCGCTATAGCAACTATTGACACGGAAGCCGAGATTGACGGGTTCGCCCCAGCCGGTCGGCGTATAGGGTATGAAGTACAAGTCGCTGGCCAATGCCGTGTCGCCATGATAGTTCATGCCTGATTTCTGCACATTGTAGCCGTTCGGACGGTCGGAAGCGAGCAACATACCACTGCCATCCGGCAGCATAAAGGCATCGGTTTCGACAAAGTCGGTGTTCAGCGGATACGGCGGTATCTCTGTCACACGCCATCCATTGGGCGAGTTTGTGACTATCATCACGTCGTTACCATCGCCGACGAGCATCTTTCTGCCATCGTCGAAAAGCGAAAAAACAGTCGCATCGACAGCTTGACAGCCCTCTATCTGCACTTTACCCGACGGGACCCACGCCCCGTTCCTTTTCTCGGCTTGGTATACGCCACGGTGTCCGGAATTGTCAATGCTTGTATAGTACATGGTTTCGCCCGACGGTGCCACGACCGCGTTCAACACCCGTTCGCCGCCAAGCTTGATTTCGTCAGGCTCGCGTTTTTTGTCGTAAGGCTGTAGCAACAGTTCGTGCAAAGCATCGTATGAGGTTTTGTTGTAGCCCTGGAACAGACCATCGTACATTTCGCAGCGTTCGAGAGCCGCAGCCCAGTTCCGTTGCATGACCGACGGCTGCAGGATGCGTTGCAACGCGACGAAAGCTATGCGGCTGTCACGAAATGACTTTATAAGCTCCGAATAGTTCCAAAACTTCGACTCGTCGAACAGCGCCGACAAGTCGACAGCCTCTGCATCGGCGGCCTCCATCAAATCGTCCTTCACCGCCGACTTGAAAAGGTAATCGCTGTGTTGTTGCGAAAATTTTTCAATCAGATGATAGCAACTCTCCTGCGAATGCCACTCGTAATATCGTTTGTAGACGGCGTTGTAGCGAGGGTCGACATCGAAGTGCTTCAAAAACAGCAAAGCCGCCTGCACATCGTTTTCTTCCATCACTTTTCGGTATACCTCGTCTATTGCCTTGTCGGAGAGATTGTCGCCGGCATTCGCTACTGCGAAATTCACGTAATCTTGTGCTGTTTCCAGCGAGGCATACTGCCTTGCAAGCAGCGAGTCGATGCGCGCGAGCAGTTCCATCGTGTGTGAGGACGCGGGGTACTCGTTAAGGAATTTTTTGTACGACTCGACAGTGTTTTCACGGCAGGCCTCATGATAGGCCGCTTCGGACCGGTGCTGCTTGACCAGCTTCGCCACCTGCGGACTGTCGCCGTAGGAGAGAAGATAGTCGGTGACGGCCTCGTCGTTGTCTGATGTGGCATAGAGCGAGTCCACAATCATCTCTACGTGCTTTTCGGCACTCTGCGCCTCGTCCGTGCCGGGATATTGTTTCTGAAACGAAACGTAAGCCTCTATCGTGTTCTGCCGCAGTACCGTCTGGTAGGCAGCATTGACGCGTCTCAGCCTCGCCTGCCGTATCACGTTTTTCTCATCGGCAAAAGTCTCGATGTACTGGTCAACCTGCACAACAGTCATGTCTTCGTCGGCAAGTTTCTTTGCCGCCTGTCTCGTAATACGGGTCTTCGTTTCGGCGAGCGACTTAAGGGTTATGCCATGCCCTATCAGGCGGCGGAGTTCGCGGTCGTGCTTGTTGTCGCTCAGCATCTCACGGTAATTCTTTTCGGCGCGGACAATGTATTTTCTGGCAAACGGCAGGTTGTACATGGGGTTGCCATCGTCAGAATAGAAGTCTGCCAGTTTCACCAGGACATCCACGTCGTTGGTGTCGCCAAGATAAGACTTGTAGAGTTTGACATACTGGCTTCTATAGTGGTCGCCCTTTACTCCGGCGACCTGTGCCGGCAGAACACCGGCCACAAACAAGGCGGCCACAAACAGCAAAGACCGGCGTATGCCGTGAAGCACCGTCTGCCTGCATACTCGCTTGAACATTGTTGCAATCAGCGCCATGCTACTTCACCGTGACGCTTTTCATTATTTCCGTGAACTCCTTCTCGAATTGTGGGTAGGTGTCAAGGGTGGTTTCCAACCGGAACTCGAAGACTGTGTTCTTCACCATGAAGTACATCATTTGGAACTTGTAGTCCTTATGGTCGTCGAGGTTGTTGTAGGCTCCAACGTAGGATATGCCTCCCGACCCCGGCAACCCTTCAACACTCTCGGACAGCGACTGGAACGGCTGGTTAAGGTAGCGCATATACGCCATGTCGAGAGCGGTGCCGTCGAAGTTTTTCTTCACATAAACACGCAGGTGCGGCAGAATGGTGTCGCCGCGGTTGTCGAGAACATACTTGCCGCAGTATGAATACAGGTAGGCCACCGTATTTCTGTCGACGGCCAGCGTCTGCAGGTATTTCCACCCTCCACGGGGAAACGAGAACGTTACATTGGTGTTGGGAACGGTGATTTGCGCACGTCCACAAAACGCGATTGTTACAAAGCAAAACAATAAAAGGATGGTTTTACGCATGGCTGTAAAAAATGATTTAGTGTTACATATTCTGAACAGTTGCCTGCTGTCTATATTATTAAGTACCTCGTCACTTCAAAATCTGTTGATAGAAGCCAACAATTCTCTCGGTTTGATTGTCGATATTATATTTGCAGCGTATCAGTTTGGCGGCCTCCTCGCCTATGGTGCCGGCCACACCTGCATCGCATAGGCAATGCTTGATTTGCTTGACAAACATTTCCGGTGTGTCGGCTATCAAAATGTCTTTCCCGTCGGTGTATTCTATGCCTCTGGCCGCCACGGTTGTTGCAACCACAGGCTTGCCCATGGCCATGGCTTCAAGTATCTTAACCCTTATGCCACTGCCCGAGCGCAGCGGAACAATATTCAGGGTTTTGCCGGCCATGAACGCCCCAGCGTCCTCAACCTCGCCGACCACTGTCACGCCGTCGCCGGCATAGTCAAGCAGTCGTTGCGGCATACGACGCCCCGCAAGATAGAGGATGAGCGATGGAATCTCGCGATGAAGCATGGGCCACACACTGCCGAGGAACCAGTCTATCGCCTCGACGTTGGGTTTCCAGTCCATCGACCCTATATGGAAAAGCGACATTGGCTCAACCTCGCCATCCTTCGGCACACTGCTTGGTTTTACAGCAAAAGGCACCGAGATGACTGGTTTGCGGCATCCCATTTCCTTGAAAGTCTGTGCGTCGAGTTCTGTTATGCATACAACACCGTCATACTGGTTGACATGTTCACGCTCATAATGCTCCAATGCGAGAGCCAGGTGTTTCAGATAACGCCCTTTGAAAAAGTTTTTTTCACCTTTCGAAAGCTGCTCCCAAATGCGGTGCTCTACGTTATGCGCACGGAGCACAATCTTTGCCGCGCTGTATTTGCGCACGGTCTCTATGTAGGGTGTGAGGAATATGCTTTCGACATGCACAATGTCGAAATCCCCGCCTTTCAGAATGGCTGTAAGCTTTTTGTCGAACTCGTTGCTGATGTATCGCTTTACGTGGTATGACTCACCGCACAATAAGGACACCATTGCCGACAACGGACGTATGGTCGTGTCGATATACACAGCCTCAATCGATGTCGCTTTGCGGTAGCTGTCCGGGATACGGTCCTCCATAAAGGGGTGCTTGTCGGTGCAAACCGTCAGCACCTTCACTTCGCAGCCGTATTGCAACAAACCTTGTGTGACGCTGTCCATGGCGAGCGTCCCGCCATCGACAGGCGGGTATGGCGGCTTGTAGGACAACTGTAGGATTCGCATCGATGAGAACTTGTTTTCTTTCTAACTAACAGCCTTTTCGCTTTTTTATTGCCATCTATTCGCCCTCTTGGGGAAGCGACTTGAAGCCAAGCCCCATTATTTCCGAGCTCTCTATGACGTTGACAAAGGCGTTGGGGTCGATGCCGCGCATAACCGACTTCAACTTTACGAGGCCTGTGCGGTCGAGCGTCACGTATATCATCTTTCGTTCCTGTCCCTTGTAAAGGCCAACCCCGGCAAAACATGTTCCGCCTCGCTCGAGGTTATTGATGATAAAATCCTTCACCTCCTCGATCTTGTCGGTCACGATGAAGACCGTCTTATAAGTGGTCACACCATCGACAATCAAGTCGATTATTTTGCTCTCGATATATATGAGGATGATTGAGTATATCGGCAGTCTAATGTTCGCACCCGGTATGAAGAGTGTTGCGAGCGATATGCAGCTGTCGACAATAAGGACCAGCACACCCAGCGAGATTTTGGTGTACTTGTGTATTATCATAGAGATAATGTCGCTGCCGCCCGAGGTTGCGCCAGCCCTGAAAATCACACCAATGGCCACGCCATATATTATGCCGGCCACCACGGTGTTGAGGAAGAAGTCGGGCATGAAATAACGCACCGTTTCGCCATCGGCAAAGGACAGGGCTATAGGCATCTGCTCGTCCATGAACTGCCCGTCGTATATCAGCGGTCGATAGCCCCAGGTGCTTTCAAGTATGAAAGTGAAAACGGGAATGAGGATTACCGAAAGAACCGTCTTCGCACCGAAACGCGGACCAAGCAACAATGTTCCAACAATCAGCAGCGGTATGTCCATGCAGACACCCGCCAGCGATATTTTCCAGCCCCACAAAGCGTTGAACACGTTGGCCAGACCGTAGACACCTCCGGGTGCCAGATGGTACGGATTGACAAACATCACATCGCCAACGGCAAACAATATGCTGCCTAATACCACAAGGCTGTACGAAACAGCCTCTTTCCTGAATTTTGCTGAATCCATGCTTTTGATTTAAGACAAAACACTTTAGAGCCACGTCGTGGCAGGGTCTCACCCAAGGGAGACTGCATCGGCAATTTTTTTTGCCAGGGCCGACAGCTCGTCAGGGCTCATCTTGACGTGTTTTGAGAAATTCAGGTCGGCGGGCGAGTTGAGCGGTATAAGATGCACGTGGGCATGCGGCACATCTATGCCAACAACCGCCATTCCGATTTTGATGCATGGACAGACCTTTTTCAGCCCGTCGGCCACCGATTTGCTGAACATCATCAACTTTCCGTACAGCTCGTCATCCAGATTGAAAATGTAGTCCACCTCTTTCTTGGGGATGCAAAGCACATGCCCGACGGCAACCGGATTGATGTCAAGGAAGGCGAAGCATTCGTCGCTCTCGGCAACTTTGTAGCATGGTATCTCACCCGCCACTATCTTTGAGAATATCGAAGCCATTTTTTCTTGTTTACTAAACGTATACTACCTTTCGATAGACAGTATTTCAAAATTCATTGTACCGGCGGGAACCTTGACCTCAACCACATCACCTTTCTTTTTCCCGAGAAAAGCCTGGGCAAAAGGAGATGTTATGGAGATTTTGCTCTCCTTGAGGTTGGCCTCGCTTTCGGGAACGATGGTATAGGTTTGTTTGGCTTTGGTCTTGACGTTTTTTATGTTTATTTTCGACAAGAGAAGCACCTTCGACGTGTCGATTTTCGACTCGTCAAGAAGTCTTGCGTTTGCCACCAAATCCTGTAGTTTTGAAATCCTTGCCTCGAGATGCCCCTGAGCTTCCTTGGCGGCATCATACTCGGCATTCTCTGACAAGTCGCCTTTGTCTCTGGCCTCGGCTATGGCCGCCGACGCTGCGGGCCGCTCCACGACTATGAGGTGGTGCAGCTCGTCCTTCAACGCCTGCAACCCCTCTTCGCTGTAATATTTGATTTCTGACATATTATTTTATTTTCGATTAATTACTTTGTTTGTCACGTAACAGACAGTATTCTTTTGTCTTGCGGCTATTCTGTACTTTGTCATTCCCACGAAAGGTATCTAAAAATTAGGAAAGGCTTTTCAGGCCTTTCCTAATCTTTCGTGATATGGCACAGCCGGTTTAGAATTTGATGGCCGCGCCTATCGAGTGCGAACCCTTGAACGGGGCAGCAGCACGGTAGGAGTATTCAAGTGCGAGAGTGGGGCGTACCGAGCCGTCGGCTTTCTTCTTTGTGAGAGGAACATCGACCGACGCACCGGCACACAGTCCTGTGTTCGCCGTGGTACGCGAGGCCTTGTCCATCTTCTCAAACGTGAAGATGTAACCGGCACGCAACTGCATGATGTTGAACAGCGAATATTCGAGACCAAGCGTGATGTTGTCCTTCAGGAAAGCGTTAGATGTGAAACTGGCAGCGGCCGTGATGCGCTGGTCGGCGGCATGAATCAGGAAGTCGTACGACGCACCGATATTGAGGCACGTGGGCAGCTCCATGCTTGCCTGCCTGTATTCCACCGACTGGTCATTGCCCGCTGCATTCTCATAGCTGAACGAGTGGCCAACACCTTTGTAGCTCATCGACGGGCCCCAGTTCTTCAACGACATACCAAACTTCAACTGGTCGTTCTCGCCTGTGACATACTGTATGCCTGCATCTATGGCAAACCCTGTTCCGCGAATATCAGCCGTCTGCTCGGTGACAACCTTGAAATTGACACCGGCATGTATGCTTTTCGTAAACGAGTGTGCGTATGCAAGGTTGATGTTCATATAGGACGGTTTGAATGTACCGTTGGAGCCTGCGTCGGGGCTTTCCACTGTGGTAACCTCGATGTCGCCGAAGTTCATGGCCGTAACCGTGGCGGCGAGTACTCCGCGGTCGAACAGACGGACCGCAATACCAAATGCATTGATGCCGGCACCGCTGCGCAAACCCGACTTGCCACCCAAATAGATTGTATTGGTGTAGGCAAACTCCATCTTGTTCACAAAGGCAATACCCGCAATATTCGAGTAGAACGCATCGATTCCACGGACATTTGCAATGCCGACGCTACCCCATCCAGAACCATGTGCCCACGGATTGATGAGCAACTCGGTGGCTCCAGCCGTACCACGGCGTTTGTCGTTGCCTGCATAGACGTTGCCCACGGCAACCGCCAGCAAAAGAACCACAACTACTGTTATTCTATATATATTCTTCATTTCTGTGATGTTTTTTCGTTTTCACTCAATTGCCTTAGAAACCGAAGGAGTTCAAGTCGACCGGACGCATCGTACCGAACCATTTGAGGACACGATAACCGATGCCCGGCACATCGACATGTATCAGGTACATACCGCCGGCGATTGGGATGCCCTCATGGTTGTGCAGATCCCAGTCGATGACATAGCTGTAGTCCGAGTTGCCGTCGTCGGCTGTGGGACCAAGCACCCTGACAAGCGTTCCGTCGAGGGTGTAGATTGAAATGGTCGTTTTTGCCGGAACATTGACAAAGCGGACCTTTGTCTCCAGCTGGCTGGCCGTCTCGTATGCAGAGGCACTATAGTAGGGGTTCGGTACCACATTAATCAAACTGAGGATTGAATCCCTGTAGTCTTTCGTGGCGCCGTCGGCGGTGGCAAGGCCTGTCAGCGTGGCAATCGAATCAGTCAGCTCGAACATGTACATCGGGCGGTTGCTGTTCTGGGCCTGTGATGCCGCAATCTTGGTCGTGTTGGGGCCAAAATACTGGGCATATCTTGTGGGAACGTCGATATCAACGGTGACATCGCAAGGAATGTCCTTGGGGTTGTCAAACTCGTAGCGCGAGGAAACCAGTGGAATGTTCACCCATGCAACCGTCGAGAAGAGCAGCGACATGGCGTCGCGGACATGGTCGACCGAGGCCTTCGAAACCTCATCTTTGAGAATGCCGTGGTCATAGGCCGGCTGAGTGGCGCCGGTTGTCGGGTTCGGGTCGCGCGTGGTCATAACCCTCTCCGAAAGACGCAGCAGGGTCATTGCATAGCGTCCGGCATCATACGACGGTGTCTGGTAGGTGGTTTTCTTCGGGAGGGTCGGTGCCTGGAAGATTTTGTAGAATGGCTGCTCGCATGCATTCAAAACATAAATGAAGTGGCGGCCGCCCATCACATAATTCTCCGTGCCGTCAACCGTGGTGCTTACGGGATTCCAAAGCATGTCGCGCCCGTTGAACTGCACATATCTCGAATCCTCGCCGAACATCATGTTCAAGCGTTCACCGGTTGTTGTGTTGATTGCATATCCGGGGAACCAGCCCATACCCATGTCAGATATGTAGTTGGGGCTCGACGGGTCTTCCGATGCAGTGCGGTCTGTCGAAGTGTTGCCGTTCTTGTCAACCGAGGGGTGACGGCGCATCTGGAACTTGCGTGCATTGCCTTCGGCTTGCTGATAGTCGTCACACATCTCAAGCACCGGGCAACGCGTCCACTTCGACGTGTCGGACGTGAACACTATACGCACGCTTGGCAGCATCTTGACATCGTTGAAGATGATAGATTTGTTGCAGATGTGTGAGGTCAAGTATCTCTTGGTCTTGTTTGCTGTAAAATAGCCCGAGGGGATTCTTGCATGCCAGTACTCAAGGACTGAATCAGGTGCAATATAGTGACGCATGCAGAAACCGGGGTGATAGTCGAGTGTGGATACGAGTTTGTAGGGAGCCCACAAACCGCCTAACACCGACTCGAAGACCTGGTACTTGTCGAAAGCCTCACCGCTCACCTGGCTGCCTCGACCGCCGATTGCCATATAGTAATCTTCGTCGAGATACGGGTCGTTCAATGAAATCGGGTCGTCAGACGCCTTGAACGAATTGAGGTTGCTGGCTGCAAACTGGGTGCCAGAACGAACCCAGTTGTACATCGGGTCAGCGTCATAGTCGGGGATGCCAGTCAGCCACTGCTTTTCGTTATCCGCGAAAGTCATGCTGGCGTTTATAAGAGAATTGTCGTTTATATAACCGCCTTGCCCGAAGGTGCCACCTATCGACGACGGTGTTTCAGAAACCACGAAGTCGGTGGCCGAAGCCTTGGGGTTCGTGATTGCAACCGAAACACCGAGGTCAAGGAAAATCTGTTCGTTGTAGCGGCTGATGGCGTAGTCGGCGGTGTCGCTGTACACGGGCAACGAGTCGGCATCATAGAACAACGGCTCGGTAGGATCCTCCTTGGTGATTACCCACTTCGAGTTGTCCCTAATGCCCAGGAACTTGACGATGAACTTGCCCGGACGGATATTCAACGGGTCGATGACCGTGACATTGATGGGACCGTAGTTCTCCTGGTAAACGGGGTTATAGATCAAGCACGGATCTTTTAGTGTCATTTTGCCGTTGTTCGTGTCGAGGGATGACTTTCCGGGAGCCTTGCCAGGGACGCCGGGCGCACCCATCAGCGAGTCGATTGACTCCTGGGCAAGCTTCAGCATTGAGCCGCCGTTGCCATGACCCTCAATACGTGTGATGCGGGGTTTCATGCCAAACTGGGCCTGTACCAGCGTGCCACCGTTTTCGTTGGTCGGGTCGTGCGGTATCACCGTTATCTTTTCGATGGTCTTACCCCACTCGTCGGTACGTCCTGCAAGATAGGGCTCTTTCTGGCCATCGAGCAGGTCGGCCGAAGTCTGGGAGTACTCTTTGTAACGGTTGTGGGCATAAGCTATACAGATGTAGTAATACTCCTTGTTGTTGACCAGCGAGCGATTGGTGCCGGTCGAGAAAGCATCGGTGGTGATACGGAACACGTGCTGAATGCCGGTGTTTGCTCCGTTGACCATTGTCGTCGCGGTGAGCAGACCAGTGGTGGAGTTTGTTGTGTAGTTGACCAGCGTTCCGATGGGAACGGTCGGCGAATCCAACGTGTCGTCGTAGTAGTTCTCAATATCACATTGAGCCACGAGCTTGGCCTTGGTTATATCGCTGATATCTGCAATCGAGCCTTTGGAGTCCTTGAGCTGGTATATTTGATAGCCCTCGAACTTGTAGCTTCTCTCGTCATCGGTATATCTCTGACGCTGGCCATTGGCATCGGTGTAATAAGTAGGAATGGACGGGTCCAGCTCTTCATAATCCTCACCCATCGAACTCTCGTTTTGGTAGGTGATGTAGAGGATGACCTCGTTTTTCAGCTCCTGTGCGACCATAGTCGGGGCGTCAGGTCCATTCAGAACTTTGAAGCAGTTTTCGAACAGACTTTGGCAGACATCGTCAATCTGGCGCAGGAGTTCGACCGACTGCCATGCATTGCCTGAAGAGGCTTGTGCGAAAGGAATACCAACCGTGATGTAGTTCAATGCACCCGGTTCGAGTGTGAAGGGGCCTGCCGACTGCATGAAACGGCGGTCGCCAATCGGGTTTTCAGCCTGGACCTCGGTCCATTCAAATCCCGGATCCACACCGTCGGTACCCCAGTGAAGCGGGTCGCTGTCGCCAGGGAACATGAAATCACACTCATGTTCGGTCGTGTTAGTTGAAAGGCCGTCGCCTCCAAATTTCATACGCGAACGGTTTTTCCAATAACCGCGCAGGTACAGGTAGTAGTCGGTGGCTTTTGAGGGTTCTGAATTGTAGCCGCTCGCTTTGTTTTCGTAATACACAAAACGGCGCATGCCAAAACGCTCGTCGTCAATTATATTGTTGCCGAAGTTCACACCGTTAATGGCGCAGTTTCCAACAGCGTCTCCCGGTTGGAAATACCAGGCAGTGGGATAATAAAGGTCAGCGTCGTCGGTGAGGCGGATTGTATCATAGCCAACTCCGTTTGACAGTTTGTATCTTTCGAGGTCGGAAGCATAGTAGAGACGCATCTTGTTAATGTCAATCTTGGGGTTGTCCTTGCCGTCGGGATCCATATATGGACCCTGGAAGAAATCGATACCGACAGCAGGCGGTATGCCCGAATAGCTACCCGATCCCGGGCCGTCGGCCTCGTCGCCGTTGTAGCAGTAGCCAAGACCGCGTTTCACGTCACAACCCACATAGTCGTCGTAGGCGTAACCCAAGTCGGGGTCAACCCACTGGCTGAAGTAGGTATCCTTAAGTGTGTAGGTCGAACGGTTGATAATCTCGTATGAGTAGAACGTCATGTTGTTGATTTCGTCGTTAGTCGAGAAGCCGAAAGCCTGCGCACGAATTTCAAGACCGATGGGGTTGCCTTGTGTCTCGGTGTGGACGTTACCCATATCATTGAAAATCCACCAAATGGTTTGGTCGCCTTTCAAAACCTGGTCGGAGAGCAAGCCGCCCGAGACGACACCTGCCGAGTCTTCCATCGTACGTCTGGGATGATAAGCCTCACCCGGTGCAAGAGCCGCCTTCAAGGTTGACGGGCACAATTTGTTGTCAAAATCATAATATGGGTAGTCACCGTTTTCGGGTTTGTAGTGATTGTCGCCATCAGCGTCATAGAACGGAGCGAGGAACGGCGAGAGGCCGGTTTCATTTCCCTCGGCCGGCCAATTCTTTATCACATCAGGGATATTGCCCAAATCGGCGCCTGGGCGCACGGCGGGGGGATTGACCGAATAGTCGAACTTGGCCATGTGTTCCAGCACCTGCGCTTTTGTTATGATATAGTGTTTGTCAAACTTGGTGCAACGCTCCAAGTCGGTCGAGGCGGCGCCGTCGACCGTAAGCGGCCCCGGCCAATAGTCGTCACCGTCAGAGCCGAAACGAAGAGCCGCCAGACGAAGCTGGTCGTTGACATCCGTTCCGCCAATCCACAGAGCGGCACAGAACATAGGGCAGGTATTGCTGGTCTTGGGCACGTGATACTGGGCCACGCTGCCATCGTACCACATGTTGCCGTAGCCGTTAATCATGGCCCTGACATTGTTTACACTTAGTTCTGCCGTGCTTTGCGCCCTTTTGCAAGCGGAGGCTTTTGCCTGTGCCGCTGAGCGCTTGGCCGAATGGCGGCGGCACTCTGTGCACTCGCGGGCATAGGCGGTTCCCGCTCCTAATCCAAACAGGACCGCCACCAATACGATTTTGCTAAATATATTCTTCATGTCTTTATGTTTTTTTCTTGTTGTTGGATTAGAAGTTATACGACAACGAAACCTTCCAGGTACGCGGCGAGGAGTAATTCCACGTCGTGTTGTTCAAATACACGGTATAGAGATCCCTGTAGGACTGTGGGTCGAGATAAGAGTTGATGACAGCCTGTGTACCGGGGTCGGTCAGATAGCCGTCGTCGGTCGGGTTGCCGGTAACAGAAAAGACGCCGGTGACATTTCTTATGTCGAAGAGATTGTGCACGGTCAAGGCAAGGTTCAGATAAGTGTCCTTCTTGCCGGCCTTGATGGGCCAAGTCTTGTCGATGACAATGTCGAAATAGAAGCCCCACGGCAGGCGGGCGCCGCGGTAGCTGCCGACGATGGTGGGCGACGTGTGGCTGAGGGCGCGGGTGTAGGGGCGTCCCGACTGGGCCACGGCCATCACATTGATACCAAAGTTCTCAAGCACCTTGACCTCTTTCACACGGAGCTCACCGGTCTCTTTGTCCTTCACTTTGCGCTTGATGACCGGGCCGTTGTATTTGGGGCCACTGCCATAGCGGAAGTCTATATTCGCCTTGAACTCGTGACGACGGTCGTCATCGATAGGATTGAGCATCTTAAGCGTTGTGTAACCTTCTTTGATAAGGTCGGTCATAGTGGTTGTTGAAAGACCTGTTCCATCGGCATACTGCAGGGTGTAGTTAGCGTTGACACGGATATTCTTGGTTTGACGCAAATCGTAGGCGATGGTCACACCCTTGATGGTCTTGAAGTCGATATTGTCGTACGAATAGTAGTTGGGGTTCGGGTCGGCGCCGACATATTGGACGATCTGTATGAGGTCGCGTGTCTCCTTGTAGTAGGCCGAAATACTAACGGCCGAGTTCTTGTTCTTACCCTTGCCGAGGGCCTGTTGGAAACCGATTTCGTAGTTAGTGATTTTTTCGGGCTTAAGGTTAGGGTTGTTGACCAAGGAAACCTGCGTCATGTACATATAGCTGAGGTAGTCAGCCTGCCAGGTTGATGTACCACCCGACGGACGACGGGCAATAATGTCGTAGCTCGCCTTGAACTGTGAGTTGTCGCCCACGGGGAACGAGAAGGCAATACGCGGCATCGGCACCCACTGTGGTTTATACTCTCTGAAAGCACTCGAAGAGACTTTGTTGTTTTCGAAACTTGTCTGACCATCTCCGCCCGTGCTTGCTTTCGTACGGAATGGGGTTGGTTTGGACGAGGTGCCGTTGATTTCGCTTGGGCTGTTGATACCCTCGCCGTTGGCGTTGTACCAGTTGGTGGTACCGCTTGACGTGGTCGAGCGATAACCCCTGATGGTCGGCTTTTCGGCGGAGGCGTCGTCTACATAAACCACCCAGTCGTCCTCGACATTGTTGGCAAGTTTGCCGTCGTATGCGACTTTACCATCCTTGAGGTCTTTGACAGTGTAAGCCTCATAAAGCAGATAGGGGTCTTTCAGCACCATCTGGTTGCCGTTGAAGTAGTCAACACGGAGACCGACGTTGAAGATAAGGTCCTGGAAATAGAAACGGTCCTGGATGTAACCAGCCATGTAGGTAGGCGAGAAGGCAGGCAGATAACGATAGTTGGCATGGCCTTTCGACGCAGGATCGAAGAAATCCTCGAAACTCCACTTGCCGTTGTATTTCTCACCATTGTGTTTATAACCATAATAGCTGACGTAGCTATTGCTACCGCCACCATTGAAGAGCTCGTCTGACGAGAACATGTCAACACCGCCGGCCTCGGCATACTGTTCGGGCGTGTAGCTGTTCACGTCCAACCAGTCGGTAGCTCCGACATGTTCCTTGTCGTATTCACGCATACTGCGGTCGAACGAAGTCTGGTTTTCGACATTGTTTAGACGATCGTAGGTCACGCGCAAAGTCGATCCCTCGTACTCGTAATGGGGATTCTCTAAATCGAGCTGTGTAAGATGTCTGTTGGCATTCTGGTACATAAGCGTCCACAGGCCGGCAGCTGCCAACGAATAAGCCGACGCAGAATAGCGGTCATACTGGAAGCCGATTTCGAGGTCGTGGCCTTTGACAAGAGCCGACGCCTTGGCCTGGACATATATATAGTCGGTCTGCGTCATTCCAAACGAGGTGTTTTGAACACCGCTGTTGTAAAACATTCCATAGACAGACGATGGGCTGTCGCCGTTGAAAAGACCTTTAAGCTCGCGAATGTTGTCGCGGTTGATCATATAAGGACGGTATTCCTCGTTCTCGTAAACCTGCAGGGCGTACCTCGCGAGGCGAGCGTTTGCCGGGTCCACACCATCCCTGTAAGATTCCATATCGACGGTTTCGAGCCAGCTGTCGTGGACGTAAGCGTACGTGGAAACACCACCATAATTATACTCCATGGGTGACGTGTAGTGCGGGGTCATTGTTGTCTTGAATGTTGAGATATGCCCGTACTTGAAAACATCGTCGAGCGACTTGCCGAAATTGCTGTTGTAGTTTAAAGATGTGGCGCGGCTGACCATCGCGGTGATATTGTACATGACGTTAGAGACGGCGGCCGACGACTTGGTTTCGGGGAGTGTGGATTCGTCGCTCTGATGCTGTGCATCCTTGAAGCGCTGCGTGAAATCGATAGTGAGGCCATAGCTCTGATCGACCTCGACGCCACCACTGCCTTCAGCCATGTTGAGTGCCCAGTAGGCCGAACCCGTGGAGGGATACATACCGCGTGAATACTCACCGGTAAGGGTAAGAGTTGCGTAGTCGGTGAAACGGAAGTCGATGGCACCTTCCATGGCCACGCTGTAGTAGCTGGTGTGCGGCTTCTGCGTGACGGTATGGAAGTCGTCGGCATGCAGCTGCTCCTCGGCAGTATAGTTAATAGTATGCTCAACCATATCGAACGACAACGGGTTATCGCGGATAAGGGACACTTTATCATCGTTCACCACCTTGTAGCGACCAGACTTGGCCCTATAGTAGCCATCCTTGGCATAGGCACCCTGGCCGGTGAGACGGAAGCCGATCATAGTGCGTTCGGTAACACCACCGTCGGGCTGGGCTTTCTTCTGCTTGTAGATGGGGCCTGTGAGATAAAGCATCAGCGTGTTCAACAAACGATAGTCGATGTATGTCTCGTACTTGACGACACCCTTGAACTGACTTGAAGGCGGTTTGAGGGTGATAATCTGCGTGCCGCCGATGGCCTCGCCGATACTGGCCGGTGTACCACCCAGAATGACCTGGATTTCGGCTATAGCCTCTTTTGGGGCGCTGATGCCGGTACGCTTGCGCACGCCGCCTTGCATCGTCACCATGCCACCCTCACCACGGGCCGAGCCGGATCCACCGTCGTTGTAGCCAATGCCGCCGACCGCTGCCACAATGGCATCGACCGAGTTTCCAGGCATCTTGGCGATGTCGTCGCTCGTTATACGCTGACCGGACTCGGGTGTTCCAATTTCGAAAACGGGATTGCGGTCGGCAACGACTTCAAGCTCGGTCATAACAGTAGCCGAGGGCTTGAGTTTGAAATCGGCGATGGAGAAGCCCGAAGCCTTGACCGTCACACCGGTCTTCAGCTGTCCGTCGTAGCCTACGCTCGTCACCTTGATGTCGTAAGTTCCGACCTGGAGGCCCTTGATGGTGTAAACACCGTCAAAGTCGGTTTGTCCTGCACCAACACGCTCACCGTTCTGCATAGCGATGACGTTGATAAACGACATCGGCTCGCCTGACTTGGCATCGGTCACGGTACCTTTCAAAATACCCTGCGCTTGCAATAACCCGTTGGCAAGCAGCAGCAGACCAATTGTCATTAGTACTTTCTTGAACATACTCAAATTTATTACGTTAATACGGTTAATTATTTACATTATCAAAATCTTTCGCCCATGCAGTCATTGTGGAGAATGATGTCGTACAAGACTGCTTGGCGAAGGTCGAAGTCTGAAGCTGGGGTTCCGTTTTCTGTTGTTGCGACGGTATAATTGCCGGTTTCACCATCTTTTTCAGCGACCACGTCGTCGACGAAACAGGTGTTGCCCGGCATATTCTCGTAGGAGAAATATTCATTCTGGTCGTCGGCTGACGGCTCGTTGTCCGAGAATGGCTCGTCGTCCGGAAATTGTCCAAAAACATCATCATCAGTATGCCCGGCGCCGGCTTTACCGGTAACGGCAAATGCCTTTTTGACCGAAGCCGCTATTTTGCCTGCAACAAATGCAATCAAAAGGACAGTGATTATAACGTTGAACAATTCCATGCTAACAGTTCAGAACTTGGTGTTTCCTTTTCTTCACTCACTGTTTTACAACGGCTTTCCGGGCCTCCTTGCGTTTTGAAATTTCGTAGACCACCGGGCATGCAATACAGACCGATGAGAACATACCGCACACAACACCGACCAACAAGGCGAAGATGAAACCACGTATAACCTCACCGCCGAAAATGAACATCATAAGGAGTGTGACAAACGTGGTGCCACTGGTGTTGATTGTACGTGCGAGAGTGGAGTTGATGGCATCGTTCATGTGGGTCATGAGGTCGCGTTTGGGGTAGAGTTTGCGGTACTCGCGCACACGGTCGAAAATAACGACAGTCGCATTGATGGAGTAACCAATAACCGTCAGCACGGCCGATATAAAGTACTGGTCCACGTCCAGGTTGAAGGGGAGCAACCCATACAGCAGCGAGAACATACCGATAACCAGGATTGTGTCATGGGTAAGTGCGGCCACCGAACCCAATCCAAAACGCCAGCTGCGGAAGCGCAGCCCAATATAAACAAAGATGATGATCAGACCGCCGATAATGGCCCATATCGAGTGCACCATGTTATCGTGTGCGATGGTGCCGCCCACCTGTTCAGCCTGGATGATACCCAGCGGGTTGGTCTCGGTGGACTTGAACTCGTCGAGGGTTATCGGTCTGGCAAAATAGGTTTTTGAGCCTTCATAGAGTTTGGTCATAATTTCATTCTTCACCTCATCGCCGTCCTCTTTGATTTTGTATTTGGTTGTGATTTTAAGCTGTGTCGAGGGGCCGTAGGTCTTAACCTCGGGGGCCTCGTCGAACTGTTTGTTCATGCTGGCACGCACTTCGACGGCATTGACAGGCTGGTCGAAACGGACAACATAAGTACGACCGCCACTGAAATCGATACCGAAACTCAGCCCGCGGAAAACAAACCCGCATACACAGACAAGGATGGCACAGCCCATGATGATGTAGAACACCTTGCGTTTGCCGATAAAATCGATATGCACATTTCGCATAAAGTCGGCGCTGAACGGATAGGAGAAAGTCATGTTCTTGCGCGCACGCAGGAGATTGTCAATCACCAAGCGGGTGATAAAGATGCTGGTGAAGAGCGAGGTCACAATACCAATGCACAACGTGACAGCGAAGCCGCGGACAGGGCCGGAGCCGAACATGATAAGCACAAGACCCAGCAGGAACGTGGTCACCTGGCCGTCGATGATGGCCGAGTAAGCGTTTTTGAAACCCGCGTCGACCGCGTTGGCGACACTCGACCCATTACGCAGCTCCTCCTTCACGCGTTCATATATAATCACGTTGCCGTCGACGGCCATTGCCATAGTCAGCACGATACCAGCAATGCCAGGCAGTGTAAGAACCGACCCTATTGAGGCAAGGATACCTATAAGGAGGAACACGTTGGTGATAAGAGCGACGACCGACACCCATCCAGCGCGATTGTAGAAGATGACCATGTAGATGAGCACCACCACAAAAGCGAGGATGAACGAAATCAGACCGCGCGTGATGGACTCTTGTCCGAGAGAGGGACCCACCACCGCTTCCTGCACGATGATTGCCGGAGCCTCAAGCTTACCGGATTTGAGGATGTTTGCAAGGTCCTTGGCTTCGTCGAGAGTGAAGTCGCCAGTGATCGATGAGCGACCTCCGGCAATCTCACCGTTGACAACCGGTGCCGAATAAACCACGTTGTCCATGACTATCGCGATGCACTTGCCTACATTGGCACCCGTGATCTGTTTCCAGTCGCGCGCACCTTCGGTGTTCATAGTCATCGAAATCTCATTGCCACCCACCTGGCTGAAGTCCTGGCGGGCATCGGTGATGACATCGCCGCCCAGAACCGGGTTGCCATCGTTTTCGACAGCTATGGCGTAAAGCTGGTAGATATCCTGGTTGTCCTTCAGCGGCTTGGCGCTCCAAAGGTATTTCACACGGCGCGTATCATACCAGTGTTTTTCGGCGGCAATGCTGAGCAACTCATTGATAGCGTCGCGGTCGCTGCGGCGGGCCAAGCCCACGACCGGGCCTTTGGCCAACCTGCCATCACGCTCGATGCTTGGCATCAACCTTGCAAAGAGGGGGTTGGCTTTCTCAATATCCTGCTGGCTGACCGAGTTTTCATCGGCATCTGCATTAACCGACAGCTGGTCGATTAATGCTGAGTCGCCAGACACCTCCTCCTCGACCGTTTCGGCATCCACATCGGCGACAGAGTCCTGCACAGGCGCACTCGTCCCGATGGCTGCGAGGCTTGAGTTGATTTTGTCGAGCGTTTTATATCCGTATTCATCCGCATTGTCGTAGGTTCTCCAGAATTCGAGCTGGGCAGTACTCTGCAAGAGTTTTCTGACACGCTCGGGTTCTTTCACGCCCGGGAGCTCGACAAGTATGCGTTCAGATGCCTCAAGTTTCTGTATTGTTGGCTGTGCCACGCCGAATTTATCGATACGCTGGCGCAGACGCTCGTAGGTCATCTCGTAGGCCGAGCGGGTCGCGTCGCGGAGTTCGCTGATAACCTTGTCGTTTTTGTCGGTAGCCTTGATGTTGGGGAGTTTCGGGCCATTGAAGTAGGGGGCCAAAAACAGTTCTTTGCCATCGTTGGTTTCCTTGTTGATGCGCACAATCTCCTTGTAGAACAGCGAGACGAAATCCTCATTGGTAGTCACTTTCTGGCGAGCGATGGCTGCTTCCATTGCACTTTCGAAAAGCCCGTTGTCCGGTATGTCTTTATGAGCCAGCGAACGCACAACATCGGCGGTGGAAACCTCAAGCATAACGTTCATACCACCCTTGAGGTCGAGGCCGAGATTGATTTCCCTGCCCTGGCACTGGCGGTAAGTTGACCCCAGATAGACCTTCTCATTTGCCATAGAATCAAGGTAGTGGGCCTCGAAAGCATCCTTTATGGAGTCGAGTTTCACCTGAGTTGCAAGCTCGTCATTGTTGGCCAGTTGAGCGGCTCTGATTTTGGTAGTTTCGCTGGCAGCGTATGCCTCGGCAGCTTTCTTCGCTTTACGGTTGACAGCACTCGTCACGAACGTATAGGACAGTTGGTACAAGCACACCAAAACAAACGCCCACGCCAAAAACCGTATAAGTCCTTTGTTTTGCATATTTTAAGAATTAAGTTTTTATTTCATTTAGCACAATTAGAGTATGCAAAGATAGCAAATTTTCTCTACTTCACAAAAGTTTTGTCAAAAAAATGATATTTTTGCAAAAAATGACATCATCTTCTGCAAAGAGACACGGCACAAGCCACGATGCTCACAAGGTGAACTAAAAGGATAACACAAATGGAACGCAACCATCTTACAATCAAAGACTGGCAGGACGAAGACAAGCCGCGCGAGAAACTGATGGCGAAAGGCAAAAAAGAGTTGAGCAATGCCGAGTTAATCGGCATACTGCTTGGAAGCGGCACAGCGGGAACCACAGCCGTCGACCTTGCAAAAAAGATACTGAATCATTCATCGAACGGTCTGACACCACTGACCCAAATGGAAGTGTCTGATTTCAAGAAATTCAACGGCATCGGACCAGCCAAAGCAGTCACCCTGATAGCAGCATTGGAGCTTGGACGGCGGATGGCCAACGAAAACAGGCACAAAGGAGAGGTTGTGATTGCAAACAGTGAAGACCTGTACAACCATATACACACCCAGATAGACGACCTGAATCGCGAGAAATTCATGGTGGTATACATGAACCGACGCGGCAAAGTGCTGGACACGCAGTGCATCTCGTATGGCGGGATAGCCGGCACCGTTGTCGACCTGCGCACACTGTTCAAATTCGCCGTGGAGTTAAATGCAGTGAATATAGCCATGGCGCACAACCATCCGTCGGGGAACCTCAAGCCAAGCAGTGAAGACAAAAATCTAACGAGGCGCGTTGTCGAGGCTGGCAAGCTGCTCGATATCCAAGTTCTCGACCACATCATAGTCGGACTTGGAGAATACGAGGGCAACAACTACTATAGTTTCCGGGACAACGGCAACATGTAAACCGTTGGTTTCATGCTATCGGCGTCGCATGTAGAGCGTCACCGAGGCGGTGTCGACCTGGCCGCCCAGCGGTGGATTGAGCTTTGACACCTTTACCGAGAGCCAACTGACGTCAGAGAACTGCGACAGGACAGCCTTTGCAATCCTGGATGCGACGTGCTCCAGCAACCGCGATGGCACAGACATTTCCCTTGAGACACAGTTGTAGACATCCTGATAGTTGACTGTAGTCGCGATGTCGTCGTGCAGCTGTGCATGTTCGGTGTCGGCGCAGAGCTTCAGGTTCACAACAAAAGCCGTGCCTATGGTGCGTTCTTCGAGGAAACAGCCATGGTTGGCATGGAAGTGCATGCCTTCTAACGCAATGATAGCCATGTAGTTTGTGTCAGATTATATTCGAAAACTGTTGCAGGAATCGAAGGTCGTTTTCAAAATACAGGCGCAGGTCGCGGACTTGGTATTTGAGCATCGCCATACGTTCCACCCCCATGCCGAGGGCGAAACCGCTAAATTTCTTGCTATCAATTCCACAGGCATCCAAAACGTTGGGGTCGACCATGCCGCAGCCGAGTATTTCCAGCCACCCCGTACCCTTGCAGATGTTGCACCCCTGCCCGTGGCAGATGTTGCACGAGATATCCATTTCGGCCGAGGGCTCGGTAAACGGGAAGTACGAGGGGCGCAAGCGTATTTGGGTATCCTCGCCGAACATCTCCTTTGCAAAATACAAGAGAGTCTGCTTCAAGTCGGCAAACGTGACCTTCCGGTCGACATAGAGAGCCTCCACTTGATGGAAGATGCAATGTGCGCGTGCGGAAATAGCCTCGTTGCGGAACACGCGGCCTGGGGCAATGATGCGGATGGGAGGCGGTGTGTGCTCCATGACGCGCACCTGCACCGACGAGGTGTGAGTACGCAGCGCGACATCAGACGAGCCGTTGTCCTTTTCCACGAAGAAGGTGTCCTGCATGTCACGAGCTGGATGGTCGGGGGGGAAATTCAAGGCCGAGAAAAGATGCCAGTCGTCCTCGATTTCGCCCGACTCGGCCACAGTGAAGCCTATGCGACCGAAAATGTCAATGATTTCGTTCATGACAACCGACAGGACATGCCGGCCGCCAACGTAGTTGAAATCCGACGGAAGCGACAGGTCGGACGTGTCGCTCTGGACAGCATTCGCCTCAACAAACGACTTGAATTCCTCAATCCTTGACTGGATCTGGTTTTTCAGAAGGTTCAGCATCTGACCGACCTCTTTTTTCTGGTCATCAGGCAAAGACTTGAACCTCTCAAACATGGTGCTCACAACACCTTTTTTGCCCAGATATTTTATGCGGAAGAGTTCAATCTCTTCCGACTTGTTTTTGAATTGTTCAACCTGTGTAGACCTTATCTCTTGGAGATAGGCTTCTATTTCAGACTTCATTGTCATTATTTCTGTAAAACTTTCATCTTCATTTTGATGTCCTTGACAGGGCGGTCGAATTGTCCGCACTGTACGGCTGCTATCTTGTCGACCACATCGAGGCCTTCGATCACTTCGCCAAAAACAGTGTAGTCGCCATCGAGGTGAGGCGTTCCGCCGACAGTGGTGTAGGCTTCGACCTGCGCCTGCGAGAAATGTTTCTGCAACTGATACTCCATCATCTTCAATTGGTTAGGTTGCCACACATTACCTTGCACGATGTAGAACTGACACGAAGAAGACTCCTTGTTGGGGTTCACATTGTCGCCCTGACGTGCGGCGGCAAGAGCCCCTTTTTTGTGGAACAGCGAGCTGTTGAACTCGGCCGGGATGGTGTATGGCAAGCCGCCATCGCCAAGCATTTGTCCGGGTTGTGCCTCTTTTGACTTAGGGTCGCCTCCCTGAATCATAAAGTTTTTTATGACCCTGTGGAAAAGCAGGCCATCGTAGAAGCCCTCGTTGACCAACTTCAAAAAGTTGTCGCGGTGGCGCGGGGTTTCGTTGTAGAGACGAACCTTGATATTGCCCAAGTCCGTCTCGATGAGCACCTCGCTGCATTCCTCTGGTGCAGGCGTCTCGACCGTAGCAGGTTCGGATTGATTTTCAACAGGCTTGGCCGGCTTTTGGGAACACGCCACAAAGACCAAAGCACTAAAAATTATTAAAAAAGCAACATTTTTGTTTCTCATAGCGTAAAATTTGTTACCTTTGCAAACCATTAAACAGTTGCAAAATTAGAAGAAATTATCCACATAGATTTTAAAATTATGAAGAAAAAAAGATTTCTTTCGACACTATTCCTGTTTATCAGTGCGTTAAGTCTCGCCACCCTGGTTTCTTGCGACAAGGATACGCTATGCTACGTGAAAGTAACTGTGGTCGATGAAGCAAATCAGAACGCACCTGTGAAGGGGGCGTATGTCAAAATCGACAACAATGGGAGTTCGATCTACAAAGAGGGTGAAACGAATGATAACGGCGTGTATCAGACAGACTTCGCGGCACCTGCGATTTTCAACGTGTTCGTACTTGACTCGGCGGTTTGGGACACGAGCTACAACAAGTTCATGGGTTATCGCACGGGAGAGGGCAATTTCAAACTCAAGACCGGCGAGACGGTGGAAGTCTCCGTTGTTCTGAAGGACAACATCCACTACATCAATTGAAATGCGGCTGCACCTGCCGCAAAAGAACGCCACCAATACCGGCCTTTCAGCGATGGGCCGCAGGGCGTTGGTATGACAAAACAAATCCCCCGTGCATGGGGGATTTATTTTGGTCTTGACCATCATTCACCAATCCCCCGACCAAAACCACCACACCATGACAAAGAGATTCACCCCCGAAGACCTCAAACAGATACAAGAACTTGGTTTCAGCGAATCAGATGTCGCAATGCAAATAGAAAACTTCAGAAAGGGGTTTTCGAAAATCAGGCTGTCAGAGCCGGCCACAGTGGAGAATGGCGGCATCGTCAGGCTGACAGATGCCGATGTAACGACGTATGAGGAGGCCTACCGCAAACTGACGCCGGGTAAAAAGCTGCTGAAATTTGTTCCAGCATCGGGAGCGGCCACAAGAATGTTCAACGACCTGTATGCGTTCACGTCCACGTACTTCGGGGTGGCGCACAATTTCAAAACACAGTTCCCGCAGGTGGGGGAATTCATTGAGCACCTGCGCGATTTCGCCTTTTTCGACGACCTGAACAACAGCATGGCATCGGCAGGCCTTGACATAGAGGACTATCTGAGCCGCGGCGACTACACGGCCATTATCAACTTCCTGCTGAAAGAGCAGTATCTCGGCTACGGCAAGCTGCCAAAGGCACTGATTAAATTCCACAAGTACGGCAGCCTGCAACGCACCGCGTTTGAGGAGCATATAGTTGAGGGGGCGCTATACGCCATGAGTTCGGACAAGAAGATACGCCTTCACTTCACCATCTCGCCTGAACACCGGCACCTGTTCCGCAAAAAAATGTCTGAGGTGAAAAAATATTACGAAACGGCGTTCAATGCGGCAGTGGACATCAATTTTTCCGAGCAGAAGCACTACACCGACCGGATAATAGTGGACGAATACAACGAGCCGGCAAGAGACGATGACGGGCGGCTTATTTTCCGTCCTGGCGGACACGGCGCACTTATCGAGAACCTTAACGAATGCCGGGCCGACGTCATATTTATCAAAAACATCGACAACGTTGCCCCCGATTGGATGAAGCGCACCACAGTGACATACAAAAGGGTACTCGCCGGAATGCTGCTATCGCTACAACAAAAGATATTCGATTACCTCGGGGCACTCGACACAAACACCTCAAAAGAAACCATAAGTGAATGCCAGGCATTTGTTGAAAACACCTTGCACGCGACACTGCCAAATGACTTTGATTCCATGACAGATAAGTCAAAAAAGGAAGTCCTGGCCCAGGTGCTTGACCGCCCGACAAGGATATGCGGGATGGTACGAAACCAAGGAGAGCCCGGCGGTGGCCCGTTCTTCACTGTAGACAATCATGGAATCAGGAGTTTACAGATTGTGGAGCCAGGCCAAGTGAACCGAAAAGAGCCTGAGCAAGACAACATATTCCAAAACGGGACACACTTCAATCCGGTGGACATCGTGTGCTCGACAAAAGACCGGAAAGGACGCTACTACGACCTGCGGAAATACGTGGACGACAGCACCGGGTTCATCAGCAAGAAAAGCAAGGGCAGTGGAACGGTGAAGACGCAAGAGCTGCCAGGGCTTTGGAACGGCTCGATGGCCTTTTGGAACACAGTGTTTGTCGAGGTGCCGTTGGCCACATTCAACCCCGTGAAGAGTGTCAACGACCTCCTAAGGAAAGAGCATCAGGGATGAAGGGGAAAGAGCGACAACTGTAAATACGTAACAACCATAACCACAATACTGCCAGACCGAGATGAAATGTTCTATACCAAAAGGCACCCGCGACTTCCTGCCAGTTGAGATGGAGCGCCGCAACTACATTTTCCAGACAATCCGCGAAGTATACAAAGCATTCGCTTTCGAGCAAATCGAGACACCCTCGATGGAAAACCTCGACACCCTGATGGGCAAATACGGAGAGGAGGGCGACAAACTGCTTTTCAAGATACTGAACTCCGGGGACTTCAGGAAAGGGGTGATCCTTGACGATGACAGCCGGATAGCCGGAAAGCAAATTTGCGAAAAGGGTCTGCGATATGACCTTACTGTACCATTCGCCCGCTATGTTGTGCAGCATCGCGACGAATTAGTCCTGCCATTCAGACGCTACCAGATACAACCCGTATGGCGTGCCGACAAGCCGCAAAAGGGGCGCTACCGTGAGTTTTACCAGTGCGACGCCGACATGATTGGTTCGGCCTCGCTCACCAACGAGCTGGAACTGGTGCAGATGATAGATTGTGTATTCAATCGACTGGGAATCAGCGTGACATTGAAAATAAACAACCGCAAGGTTCTTGCTGGAATCGCGGAAGCCATAGGCGCACCCGATAAACTCACAGACATAACAACATCGATTGACAAACTGGACAAAATCGGGATAGCAAAGGTCAGAGAAGAATTGTGTGCGCGTGGGCTCACAAACACGCAAATAGAGCGGCTCGACCCGATATTCGAGCTGGCTGGCACAGTCGAAGAGAAGCTGTCGTGTATCGAGAAGGTGGTCATTTCGAGCGAGGCAGGACGGAAAGGCATCGAAGAGTTGCGCGAACTGTTTGGTCTTATCGGTACAGTGGAAACGACTTGTACGGTGGAATTGGACCTGACATTGGCGCGAGGCCTGAACTACTATACTGGCGCCATCTTCGAGGTAAAGGCCGACAATGTGTCGATAGGCAGCATCTGCGGCGGTGGCCGGTACGACAATCTTACCGGCATTTTCGGACTGCCGGACGTCTCTGGTGTTGGTATTTCATTCGGTGCCGACAGGATCTACGATGTGCTGATGGAGTTGGATAAATTCCCGAAAGAAATCGGAAGGTCGGCGCAGGTAATGTTTGTGAACTTCGGTGGTGCCGAGACAAAATACATCATCCAAGCAGCTGCCACACTGCGTTCGTCAGGAATAAGCACCCTTGTGTACCCCGACGCGGCAAAAATCAAGAAGCAGATGGAGTATGCCAACAAAAAGGGCATTCCCTACGTGTTGTTTGTGGGGGAAAACGAGATGGCCGCAGGAACGGTGACCGTAAAAGAGATGGCGACAGGCGAACAAACGACACTCACCGTTTCGGAAGCCATTGCAACAATCTGCAATTAAGCTACTGAAACAGCCCGAAAACGCCCTGACGTGCATCAAACTATTCCAATCCAACATAATACACCAGCCAAGGAACCATGGTTATGACAACCCAAGAGATATTCAACACGCCGGCCATACGGGAAATCGAAAAAGAAATCCTGCACCTGCTGTACGAATCGGAACACAAATGGAACATTCTCGACCACGGTGATGTGTCAATGTTCAGGCTGCTGGAAATCAGAAAGACGCTGCTCGATGACATGTTTGAGATGGATGGCCAACACAAACAATTGCTGCGCGACTTCAACGACGCGCTGAAGTTGCAATTGCTCAAAATGCGAAATATTGCCATCGAGACAACAGAGGCGCTGGCCACAGTCGGTGCGGTTGATCAACGCACCCTTGAGGTGCGCGGAAAATGCTTTCTGGGTTGCAGCTATCCCGAATCACATCCTGTACAGACAATCCGTGCAAAAAATATATGGGATATCCTGTGCGGCAGGCAGCGCAACTTTGCCCCGCTATACGAGCTTGGTGCCCAACCGTTTACCGTAAAATGGGAGTGTGGCGGCATAATCTGCGACAGCGAAAACCGCCTACTCTATATCGATGACACACCACACAACTGGAACAACGGACTGGACAAGGAATTGACCGACGACATGCTCCTGTGCTACGCATTCCATAATCTTTGGGAACACGTCGGCATCTTCTCCATATTTGACCTCCTATGGGTGCGCGATTTTGAGATAAAAGTAGTGTCAGACTTGAGTTATCGTTCCTCGTAAAACCAAAAGCACACCCAATATCCAGCCGACGGGGTGGGATAACGAAATATTGCTGTCCGCTAAACCATTTTGAAAAATAGGCATAATAGCAATAGTGTACAAAATAATTTTGAGATGATTCTGTGAACAGATAGAGAGTGGTGACAGTATCGCC
>ERZ842401.1923-NODE-1923-length-28545-cov-22.614812_pt1 | contig 28545 bp, 22 predicted proteins | sample MGYA00521270_ERZ842401 | MGnify/ENA primary metagenome ERZ842401 (study PRJEB31892, sample SAMEA3878208) | bioreactor metagenome | biome: Moose rumen | place: Sweden | collected 2011-10 | study: EMG produced TPA metagenomics assembly of the PRJEB12797 data set... | reverse complement strand
TTCTATTTCACTCCCCTGTTCGGGGTGCTTCCCACCTTTCCCTCACGGTACTGGTCCACTATCGGTCTTCCGGGAGTGTTTAGCCTTACGGGATGGTCCCCGTGACTTCGGACAGGATTCCTCGTGCCCCGCCCTACTCAGGATCTCCGACTCCAATGAACATTTTTACCTGTACGGGACTGTCACCCTCTGCGGTCGCTGTTTCCACAGCGTTCCAGTTTCATCTCCATCAGATTATTCGGGTCCTATGACCCCGCACGGTCCGTAAACCGCACGGTTTAGGCTCTGCCCCTTTCGCTCGCCACTACTCAGGGTATCGATTTTTCTTTCTCTTCCTCAGGGTACTAAGATGTTTCAGTTCCCCTGGTTCGCCCCAACTTACGTTGGTAATAGCTCTTCAAGCTATTGGGTTCCCCCATTCGGTCATGCTCGGATCAGTTCCTGTTTGCAGATCCCCGAGCCTTTTCGCAGCTTACCACGACCTTCTTCGCCTCCGGATAGCCTAGGCATCCTCCGTTCGCTCTTCGTTCCTTTCTCTTGTGAATCACACGAGTCTTGCGACTCGTGTGCTGTTTTGCTCTTGCCTATTGAAATTGTAGTCCGCAGTCTACGTCCGAAAAAACTTCTTCTCTTCTGTACTCTACAGACTTCTCTTTCTGCTTTCTTTACCTCTTAATCTTTTCTCTCAGTGTTGTCATAGATCTGTCCGTTTCGGGGTTTTGACACCCCCTTTCTCAAACGGGACTGCAAAGGTACTGCTTTTTTTTATTCCTCCAAATTTTTTCTTAAATTTTTTGAAATTTTTTCCAGGAGGAGGTTTTGCCGGATGCGAGCAGACCTTCCGCAAAAAAACAGAGATGGGCTTTACTTTGTTTTCATTTATGATAAGAATGATTATTTTTGCAGAACTCGAACCGAGTGCAAAGAAATTATTTAAAGCATTGTGCTATGAAAAAGCTTTTAGAGGTTCTCCAATACGGGGAATCTGACATTCGGTTCAACACAGACCTTGATCCTGACAAACTCCAAAAGGTAATTCCCGATCTGTCTTCAACGATCCTTTTTTCTATGCTTACAAAGCTGTGGGGCGGCAACGAAACCGCCGTACTGGCTGTAATCAGATGCCTGGCAATTGCGGACCTCGCGGCCAGCGTAAACCGAAAGGAGATGATTGGCTTTCTGGATTCCGCCTCAGAAAACCTTGTAAGTGCATTTGAGGAGGCTAAAAGAGCATTTGAACAGAAAGGTATGCGTATCAAGACCTTCGGCCCTCTTGTTACGCCTCCCAAAAAAAAGAGCTGATAATGCAACGAATCGTCGTAAGGACGCTCCCAGACGGGAGCGTCCGGAATGTCAGGCCCTTCCACGTCTGCCTTAAAGGGCTGGAGGACGCCGTCCTCTGCCGGGAAGATGAAGACTGTGACGTTATGGTGAAGGTAATCTGCATATCAGCCCGACGGTGCAATGTTATCGTCATTATATATGCCGTAGTATCTAACCATTGTCATATCGCCGTCCTGGCCGCTTCTCAAGAGGATGCTGACAGATATGGGCAAGACATCAAAAAGGTGTATTCTATGTTCTTCAGCCGGAAGTACGGCGAAAGGGGAATTCTCAGGAGGGTGGAAATGAAGGCGCTCCCCCTGGAAAACGACTGGCATACCAGAAACGTGCTTGCGTATATCCCGCGGAACGCCCTGGACAACGGAGGGCCGGTGGATGAATACAAGTGGTCCGGATACAGGGCGATGTTCCGGGACAAGAAACCCGAATGGACCTTTCCCGTCTCAATGATGAAGAGCAGGGATAAGGAGCGGATCCTTCACACGGGTGAATCCGTCAAGGGTGTCGCTTGGGTAGTGAACCGAGACGGAGAACTCGAACCTTTCAGCTTTTGCGACTCCGCGTACCTCGAGCAGGTTTTTAACGGCAAGCAGTCCTTTTTCCTTCAGTGCATTGGGGGCGTCAACACCACCGAAATGGCGTTCAATCTGGAAGTACGCCCATACACGATGGTCACTGATGCAGAGTTCCTGAAATCTGTAGAAGAGCTTTCCCGGAACTGGTTCAAATGTCCCATCTCCGCCCTCAGTCAGGAGCAGAGAGCCCGGATTATTTACCACGTCCAGAAAACTCACAAAACCTCTACCTCCCAGCTCGCCCGTGTATTTCGCCTTCCTCGCAGCATTATCACGCAGATCCTGGGTAAGAAGTGACCGGTCGGAGTTCGGGACGTAGGGGTCAGGCGTCGGGGAAGGCTGGGCCGATGGATGGGGATGGTGGGCGTAGAGTTGCGGAAGGTCTGCTCCAAAGCGGCAGACCTTCCGCGAGGAAAAGGCCACAGAGGCAAGCTAGGCACATTGCGATTGCGGAAGGTGTGCTGGGTACAAGCAGACCTTCGGCAAAAATCGACAGACCTTCCGCAAAAATCGCTATCTTTGTGAGGATTCACCGCCCAACCCGAGCTGAACCGGGACAGGGGACGGGAAAACGACGGAAGAAACCGCCCAACCCGAGCTGAACCGGGACAGGGGACGGGAAAACGACGGAAGAAAACAACGACGGAAGATGGAAGACAAGAAACCTATGCAGCTGCCGGAGAATGCACACCGGGAGCTGAAGGAGGGGGAAAGCTACAGGCCCCTTCTGGACCCGAACAGGAAGTATGCTGAGGTTACGCCGTATTCGGTGGCCGTGGGCATTGTGATGGTGATTATTTTCAGCGCCGCGGCGGCGTATCTGGGCCTGAAGGTGGGACAGGTGTTTGAGGCCGCGATTCCGATTGCGATTATCGCAGTGGGAATGACGAGCGCCCTGAAAAAGAATGATTCCCTGGCCCAGAATGTAATAATCCAGTCCATCGGAGGGTGCTCCGGAGCCGTGGTCGCGGGAGCGATTTTCACCCTCCCGGCAATCTACATCCTCGGAGTGGAAGTCAACTACTGGCAGATGGTGCTGAGCTCGCTGCTGGGCGGAGTTCTCGGAATCCTGTTCCTTATCCCCTTCAGAAAGTACTTCGTCAAGGAAATGCACGGGAAGTACCCGTTCCCAGAAGCGACGGCTACCACACAGGTCCTCGTCAGCGGGGAGAGCGGCGGGTCCAGCGCGAAAACGCTCATCGGCGCAGGCCTTATCGGCGGACTTTACGACTTTGTCGTAGCCAGTATGGGCCTGTGGAGCGAAACGCTGACTTCCCGCGTCGTCGCGTGGGGAGCGGCGATTGCGGACAAGGCGAAACTCGTGGTCAAGCTGAACACCGGGGCGGCAGTGCTGGGCCTTGGCTTTATCATCGGCCTGAAGTATGCGCTGATCATTTGCTGCGGATCCTTCCTCGTTTGGTTTTTCATAATTCCGCTTATCGGCTATGTCCTGCCGGAAGCACAGGCGGCGGGGCTCACCCCTGAGGCGATTTTCAGCACCTACGCCCGGCCCATCGGTATCGGCGGCATCGCGATGGCGGGGATTATCGGCATAGTTAAAAGCTTCGGCGTAATAAAGAGCGCCGCTTCGCTGGCGGTGAAGGAATTCCGGCGGAAGGGCGGCGACGAGAGCGAAAAGCCCCTCAGGACGGAGGAAGACATTCCTATGAAGAGAATTGTCTTCGGGGTTGTGATCGCCCTGCTTTGCATCTTCGCGTTCTTCGCCTTCGGAGGCGTTGTCCATAACGTCTGGCAGGCCCTCGTCGGGCTTGTCATCGTAGCCGTCATCAGCTTCCTTTTCACCACCGTTGCGGCTAATGCGATAGCAATCGTGGGCTCGAATCCCGTCAGCGGAATGACGCTTATGACCCTGATCATCGCCTCCGTCATCCTCATCGCCGTGGGCCTGAAAGGTAATGCCGGAATGGCGGCGGCCCTGATTATCGGTGGTGTCGTATGTACGGCGCTCGCGGTCGCAGGATCCTTCATTACAGACCTTAAAATCGGCTACTGGATTGGCTCCACTCCGCGAAAGCAGGAAGGATGGAAATTCCTCGGGGTGGCGGTATCGGCCATCACCGTCTGCGGAGTTATGATGGTCCTTAACAAGACCTACGGCTTTACGGGGGATCAGGCGCTGGTCGCCCCCCAGGCCAATGCAATGGCGGCGCTGATCCAGCCTCTTATGAGCGGAGGCGGCGCGCCGTGGCTGCTGTACGGAATTGGCGCGATGCTGGCCCTCGTCCTGAACTGGCTGGGAATTCCGGCTCTGGCGTTCTCCCTTGGAATGTTCATTCCGCTGGACCTGAACCTCCCGCTGCTTATCGGAGGTGCCGTTTCGTGGTTTGTCAGTTCCCGTTCAAAGGACGAAAAAATCAATGCCGCCCGGCAGGAAAAAGGAACCCTCATCGCCTCGGGATTCATCGCCGGCGGCGCTCTGATGGGAGTAGTCAGCGCCATCCTCAAATTCGCCAATGTGGACATTTTCCTCTACGGGTGGAATGCCCGTTTCGGGGAGGCGGTGGCAATTATCCCCTACCTCCTTCTGATAGGATATACCGTTTATGCTTCAATGAAAACTGAAAAATAATGGAAAAGATTTTAGACAGGTTTTTAAGGTATACGGCTGTCGATACCCAGAGCGACGAAGACAGCGAGAGCCAGCCTTCGACCGCCAAACAGCTGAACCTTCTCAGAATGCTCCGGGATGAACTGGAAGCGATGGGCGTCGATGCCACGCTCGACGAGTACGGCTACGTTATGGCGTCCATCCCTTCGAATACGGACAAGAAGGTCCCGGCGATAGGCTTTATAGCCCACGTGGACACCTCCCCCGATGCAAGCGGAGAGAACATCAAGCCCCAGATTATCCGTAACTACGACGGCGGGCCCATAGACCTTGCCGGCGTTCCCGGACTCAAGCTTGATCCGGCGGAGTTCCCGGAAATGCTCCACTTCACAGGCCAGACTCTCATCACCACCGACGGTACCACCCTCCTCGGGGCGGACGACAAAGCCGGCGTCGCGGAAATCATGGACGCCGTCCAGTACATACAGGCCCATCCCGAATTCAAACACGGGCCCATCCGGATCGGATTCACCCCCGACGAAGAAATCGGCCGCGGCGTCGTGAAATTCGACGTACCGAGGTTCGGCGCCGACTACGCATATACCATGGACGGCGGCGAGATAGGCGAACTCGAGTTCGAGAATTTCAATGCCGCATCGGCAAAAATCCACATCCAGGGACGGAATGTCCATCCCGGCTACGCAAAAGGCAAGATGAAAAACGCCATTCTGATAGCCCAGGAGCTGAATTCCCTCCTTCCCGCGCTCGCCCGCCCCGAGCATACCGAAGGCTACGAGGGCTTCTTCCATATAGTCTCATTCCAGGGAACGGTCGAGGAAGCCTCAATCGCCTACATAATCCGCGACCACGACAAGCCTCTGTTCGAAGCCCGCAAGAAGATGATGGAGAAGGTTGTCGGAGAGATCAACGCCCGCTACGGCGAAGCAGCTGCGACGCTGGACCTCCGCGACCAATATTATAATATGAGAGAGCAGGTGGAACCTCACTATGAGGTCGTCGAGATGGCGGTGAAGGCGATGGAAGCGGAAGGCATCAAGCCCAAGATCCAGCCCATACGCGGCGGAACCGACGGAGCAAATCTCTCCTTCAAGGGTCTTCCCTGCCCCAACATCTTCGCCGGCGGGCTCAACTTCCACGGAAAAATGGAATTCGTGCCGCTGGAGAGTATGGAGGCGGCATCAAAGGTGATACTCAGGATTCTTTCGCTTTTCGAAGGGGCTTAGCGGCTTTCCTCCGCTCCTTTTCGAGATACTTTTCGAAGATTGCGCGTTCCCTCTGGGCCTTCCGTTCGAGACGACGGAGGGCCTTGAGTTTTTTGGCTCTTTCCTTCTGGAGCGCCTTCTCTGCCTTTGCCGCCTGCTTTTCCTCATAGATGCGGTCCTGCTCAGCCCATTTTGCCTCGAGGGCGGCCTGCCTCTCCGCTTTCTTCCTTGCGCGTTCCTCCGCTTTCCGAGCCTTCTCCTCCGCCTGTCGCTGCTTCTGAGCAGCCTTCAAATCTTCCTTCGTCAGCTCCCCAGGCGCGGGAGCGGTCAGAGTATCCGCGGGAGAAGCCACACCCGAAAGGGAATCCCGGACAGTGGGAAGAGAGGTCTCCAGGGAATCCGCTACGGAAGATGAAGTGATCAGTGAATCCTGCCCAAGGAGCGAATCAACAGGCGCGGCAAGCGAATCCATAACGGATTCCGCCATCTTCAGGGAGTCAGCGATCCTTCGTTTTTCGCGAGCCCTTACGACCTCAAGGGAGTCCCTTAAGGCTATTTCCTTGTAAACGCTCTTGATATAGCCGGGGAAATAGGTGTTTGTCTGGGTGAATTCCGCGTGGGGCCGGGCGAGGTATTCTACCCGTTCCGTAGGCTTCGGAAGGCGGGTTGTAATGTCTGAAGGGGACTTGGGCCTCCTCTCCGGATCCCATCTGAAACCCTTGAGCCGCTTTTCATCTTCTGCCATCTGGACAACAGGATATGCATTGTTCTTTGCATTCTCGAAGTAATAGATTTTGTCCAGATTTCCCTCATCGAACACGGCATACAGCATCTTGGACTCAACCGTATTCACTGTTGCGAGAGCGTCATTTTCCTGCAGGAAGAACAGGGCCGATGCGCCTCCGAGGGCATCGAAACGGGTAAGGGTGAGTGTGGATGCCGCGGTGGAATCAAAGTATGCGACCATCTCCACACCCTTTATCTGGTCGAAGCTAACTTCGTCTTCCTGGGTTGTGATGAACGCGTTGGAGATAAGATGGGCCTTACGGACCTGCTGGTTCTTGACGACGGCGTAAATGCTGTCAGCGGAATACTGGCGGTTACCTTCGTTGAAGAGCAGAGGGTCTTTGTAAAGGCGTATCAGGGAGTCACGGTCGTTGAATGCGAGTGAATCACCGGACATCTGAAGGTCATCACGGAATACGCGGATCTTGCCGGTGCCCCAGATCATCGACACCTTAGTGCTGTCAATCGGAGGCAGGGCCGGAAGTGCCAGGGTATCTGCAGGAACGACGAGAGTATCTGCCGGAACGACAAGGGTGTCCGCAGGAACTGCGAGGGTATCAGCGGGGGCGGGTTCAGAAGGCCTTGCCTCGGGGTTCGCAGCCGCAGGCGACTCCTCCGCCGGCGGAGGTGCCGAGGCAACGGCAGAGTCCGCCGGCGCCCCGCCGCCTTTGGGGCCGGCGCCCATATTCTTGTAGTTGTCGGGGTTGTTGGGGTCGTTCTTCGCCGCCTCCTCGGCGGCCTTGGCAGCGGCCTCGGCAGCCTTTCGGCGATACTCCTGGACCGGATCCCCGGAGACATCCTGCAAACGCTTGTCGCTGTCTGCGGCAAAGGTCTCGGGCAGCTGGAACATAAAGAAAGTCCGGTAGTAGAGCGAATCGCCGGCAACCCAGGTCGTGTCTTTCCGGCCGTTTTCGTCGGAGAAGGCGACAATCGCCGGATCCCTGGTCAGTTTAATCTGGGACAGGCTGTCACAGTAGTCCAGCCGGCCGGAGAGCGTAAAGACGTTCCTTGTCGTGTCCATCGCCTCGACATTTCCGAGGAAAGTCACGTCATTAACTGCCCTGTGATAGTACAGGGAGTCTGACCAGACCTCCTGGTCAGGGGTAAGGATATGGACATTCCGGCGGAAGAAGAAAAGTTCCTTGACGCGGTCATACCAGCCGTCGTTTGCAGAAAGCATATTGTCATCCTGCCACATATCGGTGCCGTAGCCGAAATACGCGATATTCTGGTCTGAGCGGTACTCCAGCCGGGACGTCTTGACGAACGTCGTGTCGGAGTACATATTGACCTTGTCGTTGAATACGAACTGATGGGCCTTGGCGTCGTAGGTGCCGTAGAGGCTCTCGATAATCTGACCGTCCTTGTCTTTCATCGAGGCTCCATTCTGGAAGATTGCGACGGAATCCTTGGTGTTGTAGTCGAGGTAGTGGGTCCTCAGCGTGTTCTTGTCCTTGTCTTCGAGCTGGACCAGCGAGCCGCGGAACTTCGCCATATTCTCGTCCACCACATATTGCAGGGTCTCGCTCCTGAGGGTTGTCCTGTCCTGGATGATGCGTACGTGACCTATCGCATCGATGATGTTGGTGTTGACATTCCAGAGGGCCGTGTCGCAAAGCAGGTACGTATCGTTATGGAGGAACCGCGCCGGGCCCACGACCTTCCGGTAACTCTGGCCCCCGATTTCCATAATCTGGGCCGATTTTGCGCTAATCAGGGTGACGAGCGAATCCGAATTCTCTTTCCGCCTCTGGGCAAATGACGGAGGGGCCGCCAGCGTAAGTGCCAGCAGCGCCGTCATTATCCACATTTTCAGGCGGAGGTGCATCTCAGAACTTTGTGTGCCATATCTCGCGGGCGAACGGGCACTCGCGGTACATAGGATCGATTACGATATAGGTATTCTTGATCTTATCCTCGAGGAAGTCGTCGATGGCTTTCATCTGATGGCGGTAGGTGACGTCCTGAAGGATCTGAGAGTAGTCGTTTTCGAAGGAAGCGGTATGGGAAGGAATGATACGGTCCACACGGATGATCTTGTAGACTGTGTTTCCGCTTCTGCCCTCGTTGTCAAGGGATTCGACCGGCTCCGATATTTCCCCTTCCTTGAGGTCTTTGATCGCCTGATAGTCCTGGGGTTTGAGCTGGTCTATCTCGAAGTAGGAGGAACCGGTACCGGGGTCCGCCATCTGGCCGCCGTTCGTACGGGTATGGGGATCTTCGGAGAAGAAACGGGCGGCAAGGGAGAAAGACATATCCTCCTCAAGAATCTTGGTTCTGAGGCTGTCAAGACGGGAGAATGCCTTCTCGCGGTCCTCAGAGGTGTACTGGGGACGCATCAGAATGTGGCGGGCATTGAACATATCGCCCTTTTTCTCAATCACCTGGATAAGGTGGAAACCGTCCGGGGTCTCGACAATCTGGGAAATCATTCCGGGGCGGAGGGACATCGCCGCATCGGAGAAGGACTGCCAGTAGATGGACTTCGACGCCATACCCAGTTCGCCTCCACGGCGGGAACTGCCGTCTTCGGAATAAATCCTTGCAAGGGTTGAGAACTTCTCTCCGTTGATGATTCTCTCGCGGATTGCAAGGAGCCTTTCCTTTACGGCCATATTGGCCGCCTCGCGGTCAGGATATATGCATATCTGGCTCAGCTGGTATTTGACAGGGACTATCGGGAGGTCCTCCACCGCGGTTGTATCAAGGTACTCGTGCACGTCGTGAGGGGTGATTTCCTGGATGGAATTCGCGACCTGGGACTGTTCCTGCTGGGTAAGGGACATATCCTCCATCATCTGCCTCCACTCCTGACGGAGCCTGTAAAGGGGCTTTCCGAAGTACTTCTCGACGCCTTCGTCGCCGCCGAGGTATGTCCTGTACTGGTCCATACGGCTCTGCATCTCGTTTTCAACCATATCCTGATTGACCGTCAGGGAGTCCAGGCGGGCCTGCATCAGGAAGAGTTTCTGCTCCATCATCTGCTCAAGGATCTCGCAGCGCATATCCTTATCCGAGGAATAGCCTTGGGCCCTCATCTGCTGGACCTGACTTTCAAGGTCCGAGATCATTATGACCTCACCGCCGACGACTGCAACGGTCTTGTCCACAAGACCGCCGCTATATTTCTGCGCCTGCAGGGAAAATGCTCCGGCGAGGAGAATCGCCACTGACGCAGCAAGTGTTTTAAATTTCATATCAGTGTACCGTATATTTGCCGCTTCTTCGGGCATCTTCCAGCAAGTCCCGTTCCAAAGTGGCTATAAGGGCGTGTTTTCTTGTATTGACTATGATATCCCTCACCCTTTCGCTGCAATACTCCAGGGGTGCGGTTTTCCCGGCCTGGACCAAATCCACGACATATGCGGCGCGGAGGTTACCGGAAGCATCCGTAAACTGAACCATCCTGTCCTTTATCGACGACATCATCGTGACATAGTCCGTCCCGAGTTCACGCGCAAGGGTGATCGCGTCCAGCCAGGCATCGGAGTAATCCACATAGCGGATAGCGGCGGTGGATGCCATTGATTCCGCTTCGAGGATATCGTCCATATTGTCAGAGGACATTTTCTGAAGGATTTTCTTAAGGCCGGGGGCCTCAGGGCTTGTCACGATAAATCGCGCCTTGAGGATTGGCCGTTCAAGGACGAAGCGTTCCGAGTTCCTGCCGTAGTATTCGAGGATTTCCTCTTCTGAGACAAGGGTGTCGAGCCTTTCGTTGACGTACATTTGCTCGTAACGGTATTTCAGAAGGGTCCTCCTGTACTCCTCAAGTTCCGCCTTGACGTCTTTCTGGGACTTGGAGAGCTGCTCCTCCGCCATATCCAGGACTATCAGTTCTTCCGCCCAGGAATCTATGTACTGACGGGCGATGGAGAGCGAGTCCTCCGGACTTACCCCTGCGGGGATATAGCGGGAGAGGGCGGAGCGGTGGAGCTTGTGTTCCCCCACGCGGGCGACGACTTCGTCTCCGAATATCTCCGAAGCCGAGTCCAGGGCGCGGTTGAACAGCTGGCATCCCGTTAGAAGGGCTGCCGCCGCAACAAGTATGACGCTCACTCTTTTCATAGCCTGCAAATATAACACAAATTGGCCAATAATAAAAAAACCGGCCCTCAGGGCCGGCTTATCGGGCACGGGCTTCGGGCATATTACTCTGCCGCGGGCTCTTCCTTCGCCTTTTTTGCGCGGGGCTTCTTCGGGGCCGGGGCAGCAGGTTCCTCGGGTTCAAGTCCCTTCTTCACGGCAGCCGTAAGGCGGTCGTACAGGGCGTCAACCTTTTCGAGGAGTTCCTTCCTGATTGCGTCAAAATAGGCGCTCTTTCCGGCAGCCTTTGCCTCGGGGGCGACAATCTTGTCGCGAAGGGCGTTGTTGAGTTCCGCCGCCTCGTCAATAAGGTCAGTAACCTCCTCGGAGTTTTTTCCGGGATTGACGGTAAGGAAAAGTGCACAGTCGTCAACGAATGCTCCAAGCACGTAGTTGATGTCTTTCTTGATGTCTCTAAGATTCATATCCTTTGCGAATTAATTCGCCGCAAAGATAGTGATTTTTCTGCAAATATCGATATGCCAGGCGGCTTTTAAGGCCATCCGGGCGTTTGTGGACCCGAGAGACTTTACCTTCGCATCGCTTCCTCAATGTCCGCGACGGTTGCGGGAAGACGCTTGGGCCCAAGGCGGCGGGCGCCGGAAGGGGTTACAAGCACGTCGTCCTCGATGCGGATTCCGCCGAAGTCGTAGTAGCTCTCCAGCAGGGCGTAATTGACAAAGTCCTTTCCAAGGCCCTCGTTCTTGAACTTCTCGATAAGGGCGGGGATGAAGTAGATTCCCGGTTCGTCCGTAATTACGTGGCCGGGTACAAGGCGGCGGGCCATACGGAGAGAACCCAGCCCCAGCTGCTTCGCCCTCTTCTGATCCGGGTCATAGCCCACAAGATCCTCCCCGAGATCCTCCATATCGTGGACATCGAGGCCCATATTATGTCCAAGCCCGTGGGGCTGGAACAGGCCGGCGATGCCGAGGGCGACCATCTCGTCAAGGTCTCCGCGGACAATACCCAGGGCGGAAAGGCCTTCGAGGGTCCTTCGGGCCGCGGCAAGATGGACCTCGCGGTAGGTGATGCCGGGACGCGTCAGGGAGAATGCGAGCTCGTGGCTTGCGAGGACGATCTCATAGACATCCTTCTGCTTCCCGGAGAACTTTCCGGAGGTAGGATAAGTGCGGGTGAAATCCGACGCGTAGTGAGAGTTCGCCTCCACGCCCGCGTCGATGACCATCAGCTTTCCGGGCTCTATGACCTTGTCGTGGATATGATTGTGAAGGGTTTCACCGTGCTGGGTAAGGATTGTGGGGAAAGAGACGCCCCATCCCTTCGAAAGGGCGACGCCCTCCATCTTTCCGACGATATCCTGTTCCACGATTCCGGGGACAATGCTGTCACGGGCGACAGAATGCATCTCATAGCCAAGGGCGCAGGCCGCATCAAGAGCTTCAATCTCGATATCCTCCTTGACAAGACGCATAGAGATCACCGCCTCCGTGAGGGGCCTTGAAACGCCAAGGTCAACCCGCGCCCTTCCAATGAGTTCCATAAGGCGAAGGGTATTGAAATAGCGCGAAGGGGCAAGGTAATGGACCTTCCGGCCGGCCTTCCGGGCGGCGGCGACGTCCTCGTCGACCTTGCCGTAGGGGGCGGTATGGGCCACCCCGACGCTTTCTGCGAGTGACTGTACCGAGGGCTGGGGGCCCATCCAGATGATATCGTCGATGTCCACGTCGTCCGCATAAATGACCTCGCGGCCGGACTCGATGTCGAGAACGGCGGCATAGCGGGGCTCATCCAGGCCGAAGTAATACAGCCAGGAACTGTCCTGACGCCACTTGTAGCAGTTATCCCTGTACTGGGCCGGGGCCTCTGCGTTACCTATGAAAAGCACGATGCCGCTCTCTCCCGCGGTACGGAGTTTCCCAAGCAGCGTCTCGCGCCGGCGGGAATAAACTTCTTTTGAAAACATCTTAGCAATAGAGTCCTCCGTTGACGGCGAGGACCTGACCGGTAATGTATGAAGACATATCGCTGGCGAGGAAAAGGGCAGCATTTGCGATATCCTCGACCGTTCCTCCCCGTTTCAGCGGAATGAAACTGATGTACTGTTCACGGGTTGCCTCAGGAAGGGCGTTAGTCATATCGGAGATGATGAATCCGGGGGCGATGGCATTCGCGCGGATGCCGCGTGAGCCCATTTCCTTCGCGACGGATTTTGCCATCGCGATAAGGCCGGCCTTGGAGGCGGAGTAGTTGACCTGGCCGGGATTTCCCTCCTGACCGGCGATGGAGGCCATATTGATAATGGACCCGCTCTTTGCACGGGCCATTGCGGGAAGGACGGCGTGGATGAAGTTGAACGCGCCCTTGAGGTTCACGGCGATCACGGCATCCCACTGCTGCTCGCTCATTCTCATTGCAAGTCCGTCCTTGGTGATTCCGGCGTTGTTCACGAGGATGTCAACCTTTCCGAAGTCGCGGAGGATTTCTTCTACCACGGACTGGGTTCCGTCGAACTCCGCCGCGTTGGAGGCGTATCCTTTGGCGCGGCGACCCAGGGCTTCAATCTCCCGGATCGTCTCTTCCGCGCTTTCATTGATTACGAGGTCCGTAAAGGCGATGTCTGCGCCTTCGGATGCAAACTTCAGGGCGATGGCCTTGCCTATGCCCCTTGCGGCGCCCGTTATAAGGGCGACTTTTCCCTCTAAAAGTCCCATATTCTGAGTTTCGGTTTTACACGTTACAAAAATAACCATTTTTCCTTTCATTTCACTATCTTTGCTACGCGATAAAAAATAGAGTATGGCACTGATTCCCGTAAAATGGTGGACCAAGGAAGTATATAACTTCCATATCTCACAGGACCGGTTCACCAAGCAACCCTGGTCAAACGGCGTGATCCTTCTTGGATGCGTCGTCCTCGCGATGCTGCTTGCAAACCTTCCGTTCACGAAGGACGCGTATCACAACTTCCTGAACACGAGCATCACTCATCACATCGTCTCCCCCGACGGTAGCGTGAACTGGGTTTTCCCGAAGGATATGACCATCGAGAAGTTCATAAACGACATCCTGATGGTGATTTTCTTCTTCACCGTGGGCCTCGAAATCAAGCGGGAAATCAAGTGCGGAGAGCTTTCTTCCCCGAAAAAGGCGCTCCTGCCCGTTATCGCCGCTTTCGGCGGCGTAATAGCCCCCGCCATTATCTTCACCCTCATCAACAAGGGAACTGTCTCCGCCAGCGGATGGGGCATCCCCACGGCGACGGATATCGCATTCGCCGTCGGAATCCTGTCCATCCTGGGCGACAAAGTCCCCGTCTCGCTGAAAGTATTCCTCACCGCGCTAGCCATAGCCGATGACCTTATCGCCATCCTTGTCGTCGCACTGTTCTACGGCGGAAAAATCAACCTTCTGCTGCTTGGTATCGCCATCCTTGTGATTGCGTTTGTAGCCCTGGAGAAGACGCTCGGGGAGAAGCGCGCAATATTCTACATCATACCGGCGATAGTTGTATGGGCCCTGTTCTACTATTCGGGAATCCACGCGACGATGTCCGGCGTCGTCATCGCTTTCCTTATCCCGATGGAGCCCCGATACAATATGGCGAAATATCACCGCAGGGACAGGATCAACTGGGAAGGGCTCCTCGAGAGCGAGAAGATTTCAACGAAGGAAGAATTCCCGAACGGCCCGCAGAGGCACTATCTCCGCCATATCTCGAACCTTGCCCGGAAGGCCATCCCGCTTTCCTACAGGATGGAGCACGCCCTGAACCCCTGGGTGAATTTCTTTATAATGCCCATATTCGCCCTCGCCAACGCCGGCGTCGAAATCGCTGATCCCTCTTATTTCAACATATTCCACGTCGATGCCCAGCTGGGAAGTCCCGGGCTCGGCATCTTCCTGGGCCTGCTGCTTGGAAAGCCCATCGGCATTACTCTGGCCGCGCTGCTTGCAATTAAGCTGAAAATCGGGCAGATGCCGGACAAGGCATCGTGGGCAATGCTCTTCGCTGTTGCCTGCCTCGGAGGAATAGGCTTTACGATGTCCATTTTCGTGGATACGCTTTCCTTCGGCGGCTCGCTGGCGAATCCTATCGACCCGGATATCACGCAGCATCTGCGGGATGCGGGTAAGATCGCAGTCCTGATGGGGTCGCTATGTTCCGGACTGCTGGGGTCGCTGCTTATCTCCCTTGTCCATAAGTTCGAAAAGAAAAAAGCCGTCGCATGAAAAGGCTCCTCTCAGTAGCGGCGCTGGCGCTCCTCGCCCTCTCCGCGTGGGCCCAGCCGCTTCAGGAAAAGGTAGCGGCGCTTTCATCGAAGGGACCGCTGGGATCCTCTGTGGTGGGGATTTCCGTACGTGATGAATCAGGAAAGGAGATTGTTTCGCTTGGCTCCGGACGGAAGATGGTCCCGGGGTCTAATATGAAGCTGATAACGACAGCATCGGCCCTTCATTCGCTTGGGCAGGACTGGCGGTTCAAAACCGGGATAGGCATCGTAGGAACGGTCACTGACGGAAGGCTTGACGGTGATGTCTATATCATCGGCGGCGGCGACCCGGCGATTGGCGTGAAAGACTCCATCGCGCTCCGGCCGGACGCCCTTTTCTGGAAATGGAAATCCATCCTCCGGGAAGCGGGAATTACCTCCATTAACGGAAGGGTCGTTGGTGACGGAAGGCTCTGGGAAGGGCCTCTGGAGGATGCCGGGTGGAATTATGATGACATAGGTACGTACTACGGAACGGGTTCTTCCGCTCTGTCATTCTACGCCAACACGATTGATTTCCAGGTAAGCGCCGGCGCCCCGGGTTCGCCCGTGATTATCCGTCAAGTTTACCCGTCGACGCCCTGGCTTGAGGTTCTGAACCGTACAGTTACGGGTCCTGCCGGTACAGGAAACAGCCTGTATCTTTTCACTACGGACATTTCTCCGCGCGCGGAAATGAGAGGCACATTCGCGACCGACCGCCGGCCCAAGACGGAGCACTTTTCCAATAAGTACGGCGCCCTGACCTGCGCCAAGGAGTTCGTCGAAAACCTCCGCCGTACGGGGTGGGAAGTCACGGGCGGTGCCTGCGACATCGACCCGACAGGCCGTCTCCGGAACACTTCGTTCCGTATTCTTGAAGCCGCAGCCCCTTCCGGGTCCATACGCATTCTTGGTACCGTGGACTCTCCCTCCCTCTCGCTCATCGCCCGCGAGACAAACCACCGCAGCGACAATTTCTATGCGGAGTCCTTGTTCCGCGCTATGGGCGAAACAGCCTCGGGCATCTCCGTCTATGACAGTTGCCGTGTCGCAGTGCTCGAGGTTGTGGAAGCTGTCATCGGGCGGCCCGTCCGCACGGAAGAGCTCCGCCAGAGGGATGGCAGCGGACTGTCCAGGATGGACTATGTAACTCCGGCTTTTATGTCGCTGTTTTTAAAGTCGATGGAATCGAGTCCCGCCTTCGGTGCCTTCCTCCATTCCCTCCCGAACCCCGGCTCGGAGGGAACCGTGAAAACGCTCCTTCGGAAGGCTAGCCCCGCGGACCGCTCGAGGATATTCCTCAAAAGCGGGTCAATGGACGGAATCCTTTGCTACAGCGGATACGTTTTCCCCGCCGGGACGGGGGTTGGTGCCGCAGGATCGGCCGGGGCCGGGACGGGGACTGGTGCCGGGGCAACGGTTGGTGCCGATGGGCCCGTCACCTTCTCGATCATGGTAAACAATGCGACGGTGGACACCCCTGTCCTACGCGCCGCGCTTGAGGAGATTCTGCTTCTGCTGCTTTAACGTCCCGCCCAAGGTTTCCCCTTTATGAGGCGTGAAATGCAACTGCTTGATATTCAAACAAATAAACGAAAGAGGGGTATCTGTTTTGGATACCCCTCTTTTGCATAATATATTGTAGGTCAACTATTTACAGTTCACGGCATAAATGACAGCGACGGAATAGACGGCGGCGGTTTCCGTTCGAAGGCGCGACGGACCAAGGTGAACGGGAATGAAGCCTGCGAGGACGGCGGCATGGGCCTCCTCTTCGGAGAAATCCCCCTCCGGCCCGATCATCACGACGACTTCGCTCCCCTCGAACCCCTCAAGTGCCTCACGGATTCCCTTCCTTGGCACCTCTCCATCAAAGCAACACGCAATGAGCTTCAGCGGAGTTTCGGAGGAGGTCGATTCTACCATCGAGGCGATGAAGTCCCGTACGGAAACGGGGTCTGAGATGTCGGGGATGAGGGATTTCAGGGATTGCTTTGCGGCGGAGAGGGCGATACGGCGGGCACGGTCAGATTTATAAACCTTCCGCTCCGAGCGTTCCCCGATAACCGGAACGATACGGTCCACACCTATCTCCACAGCCTTCTCCACAAACCATTCAAAACGGTCGTTGTTCTTAGTGGGCGCACAGGCGACCGTCAGGCGGTACGGGTGTCCTCCCCATCCGGGGAATTCCTCCTCAATCCGGGCAGAGGCTCCCTTTGGATTATCATCCTCCAGGATGCAACGGTACATAGTCCCAAGGCCGTCGATGAGCAGGACCTCATCGCCACGACGATGGCGCATAACGCGGACACAGTGGGCGGATTCCTCCGGGTCCATCAAGCGGAGCGGACCCCTCCCCTCATATGAATAGAAAACCTCCATTTCAATAGTTTTGCAAGATTCCTAAAAGTTTTTTACCTTTGCATCCCCTGATTAAGTTCAGAGGCCCCTTAGCTCAGTTGGTTAGAGCAGCGGACTCATAATCCGTGGGTCGAGGGTTCAAGTCCCCCAGGGGCCACAAAAACGGGTGACGTTCTGTCACCCGTTTTTGTATTCGGGGAATCCGCTAGTCGAACATTACCTTGGGATTCATCATCGATGGTGTACTCCAATCTATCCCGTGTTTTGCAAGGACTGCCTTCTTGACAGACCAGTAGCTGAAGCAAAATCCCATTCCGCGGGGCTCATCCCCAAGTTTTTCGTCAACCTCCTTTTCTACCTCGTAGATGCAGTCTTCCCACTCGGGAGTCCTCTCGACAGGGTCGAACTTCAGATGGGCGCCGGTATAGTTAACCCACCACTCCATCGTAACGTGAGGGTCGATGTAAAAATCAAGCCTGTTCTGAATCCTGTCCGCCTCGAGGACGCCAAGATAGCGGTCATTGTCATAGTGAGCGTCATCGGCCTCCGTCTGGGAATTTGCGAATTTCCTGAGCTGCAGGAATTCCAGGCACAGACGGGGGACATCCCTCTTGTCCAGGAGATCCTCAAGGAAGATTGCATCACAACAGACGATAATCCCGTTTGCGTCTATATGCTTCCCGTGAAGGGGGACACGGTTCCGGAGGATGTCAAGATACTCTTTCGCCAAGGGGATATTCTTCCATACTTTCCACCCTTCCTCCGAAGCATTTTTCCTCATCTGGTCCAGCAGCTCCACGACACGGTCCACATACTGCTCTTCCTTTTCAGGATCCCTTTCGAATTCAATCGTAACGGACCACCCTTCGGATTCATAAATGTACGGATTGTCAACACGGTACATCGGGGTGTTCCAGCTATGTCCGGGATTCAAGGTTATTTCCTCTCCCCGATATTTGAACACAAGAACACCGTCGATGAAGGATACGACAGTAGCGACGGACCTTCCCCTGGATAGTATCAGTTCCTCTCCTTCAACAAGATTTTCAGCGGGGACTTCTTTCCTGGACTCGTGATAATTCGCAATGCCCATATCGTTGGTTTCGTGGGAATAGCCCACATATACTTTAACTTTTTCCATTGGAGCGAAGAATATGATTTTCACAAATATACGAAAAAACCCGGAACAGCAAACAGCCGTCCGGGTTATTCGAGGATCTTGAGGTCGTCAGACCTTGATCTCTACTTCCACTCCCGAGGGGAGCTCGAGCTTCATAAGAGCATCGACGGTCTTTGCATTGGAGTCGTCGATGTCCAGAAGACGGACATAGGAGTCCAGCTCGAACTGCTCGCGTGATTTCTTGTTCACGAACGTGGAGCGGTTCACGGTGAAGATCTTCTTGTGCGTAGGAAGAGGAATAGGACCATTGACCTTTGCACCTGTAGCCTTCACAGTATCAACGATCTTAGCTGCGGACTTGTCCACGAGCATATGATCGAATGACTTGAGTTTAATTCTGATTTTCTGGCTCATTTCTATAACTTTAATTACATTTTTACTGTTCAGTCTTCAGCCACAGGCATCCTGTAGCCGCTTTTTTCGACAATTTCCCGGGCAAGCTGGAGGGGAACCTCCGCGTAGTGGTCAAATGTCATTGTGCTGGTGGCACGCCCCGAAGAGAGTGTACGGAGCACCGTGACGTAGCCGAACTGCTCCGAGAGCGGCACGAATGCTTTCACTATTCGCGCTCCTCCGGCGGCGGAGTCCATTGCCACTATCTGACCGCGGCGGCGGTTCAGGTCTCCTACGATGTCGCCCATATAGTCCTCAGGGGTAACGACCTCCAGGGACATAATGGGTTCCAAAAGTACGGGCTTTGCCTTGGGGCAGGCGTGACGGAACGCCATCCGGGCGGCGAGCTCGAAGGAGAGCGCGTCTGAGTCCACGGGGTGGTAGGATCCGTCAAGGACGGTGACTTTCAGCGAAGGCACCTCGTATCCGGCAAGGACTCCGTTTGCCATTGCGGCTTCGAACCCTTTCTGGATTGACGGGATGAATTCCTTCGGAATGTTTCCGCCCTTCACCTGATTGTCAAACTGAAGGCCTTGTACGCCTTCATCGGCAGGAGAGATTCTTACGATTATGTCTGCAAATTTTCCGCGGCCTCCGGTCTGCTTCTTGAACACCTCGCGGAGCTCTACGGTGCCGGTGATGGCTTCCTTGTAGTTCACGTGAGGGGCTCCCTGGTTGATATCGACACCGAACTCCCTGCGGAGACGGTCGACGATGATGTCCAGATGAAGCTCGCCCATTCCGCTGATGACGGTCTGGCCGGTCTCGACGTCAGACTTGACGGTGAAGGTAGGATCTTCCTCGGAAAGTTTCGCGAGGGCGATACCAAGCTTGTCAAGGTCCTTCTGGGTCTTGGGCTCGATCGCGATTCCGATGACGGGGGTAGGGAATTCCATAGACTCGAGAGTCACAGGGGCGTTCTCTACGCAAACCGTGTCACCGGTACGCAGGTCCTTGAAGCCCACCGCCGCACAGATGTCGCCGGCCTCCACGAACTCGATGGGGTTCTGGTGGTTGGAGTGCATCTGATACAGGCGGGCAACCCTCTCTTTCTTGCCGGTCCGGGTATTGTACACGTATGAACCGGCCTCCAGACGGCCCGAATACGCCCTCATAAAGGCAAGACGGCCGACGAAAGGATCCGTCGCAATCTTGAATACGAGCGCGCAGAACGGTTCGTCTGCGGAGGGTTTGCGTTCGACCTCGTCTCCGGTACGCGGGTCTGTTCCGGCGACGGCGCCTTTGTCGAGCGGGGACGGAAGGTAGCGCATCACGTTGTCCAGCAGGAACTGGACTCCCTTGTTCTTGAAGGAGGAACCGCAGCAGGCCGGAACGATCTGCATTGAGATCGTTCCTTTGCGGAGTGCGGAGATAATCTCCTCTTTGGTAAGGGAATCAGGATCCTCGAAGTACTTTTCCATAAGGGTCTCATCGCAGTCTGCAGCCGCCTCCAGGAGGATATCCCTCCAACGGACAGCCTCTCCACGCAGGTCAGCGGGGATTTCGCCTTCACGATAATTGACGAGTTCCTCGTTGTCTTCGTAGAAGATTGCCTTCATGTCGATGAGGTCGATGATACCTTCGAATTTATCCTCCGCTCCGATCGGGAGGCATACGGGAACCGCGTTTGCACCAAGCTTGTTCCGGATGTCTTCCACACAGAGGAGGAAGTCCGCACCCACGCGGTCCATTTTGTTGACATAAGCGATCTTGGGTACGCGGTACTTGTCCGCCTGACGCCAGACAGTCTCCGACTGGGGCTGAACTCTGCCCACAGCGCAGAAAGTGGCAATCGTTCCATCCAGGACACGCAGCGAGCGCTCCACTTCGACAGTAAAGTCCACGTGGCCGGGAGTATCTATCAGGTTGATCTGATAGGTCTCTCCCTCGTAGTGCCAGAAAGCGGTGGTCGCAGCGGAGGTGATGGTTATACCCCTCTCCTGCTCCTGGACCATCCAGTCCATCGTGGCGGCACCCTCGTGCACTTCCCCGATCTTGTGGGTCTTACCCGTGTAGTAGAGGATACGTTCAGACGTAGTTGTCTTACCGGCATCGATGTGGGCCATGATGCCGATGTTACGCGTGAACCTGAGATCTCTCTTTGCCATCAGGAATGCAGTTTAGAAACGGAAGTGTGCAAATGCCTTGTTGGCCTCTGCCATTCTGTGCATATCTTCCTTGCGCTTGAATGCACCGCCTTCGTTGTTGTAAGCAGCAACGATTTCAGCGCACAGCTTTTCTGCCATGGAGTGACCTGAACGCTTGCGTGCGAACTGGATCATGTTCTTCATCGCGACGGAAACTTTTCTTTCAGGGCGTAACTCCGTAGGCACCTGGAAGTTAGCACCACCGATACGACGGGACTTAACCTCGATCTGAGGGGTCACGTTCTCGAGTGCCTTCTTCCAAATATCGAGAGGAGCCTGGTCAGAATCTTTCATCTTCTCGCCCACCATGTCGATGGCATCATAAAAGATCGAATACGCGATACTCTTCTTCCCCTGCAGCATAAGATTGTTCACGAAACGGGTAACTTCCACATCGTGAAACTTAGGATCAGGAAGTAGAATCCTCTTTTTAGGCTTCGCTTTTCTCATTTTGAAAAAGATTGATAGGTGATAAAAACAGGTGATTACTTCTTAGATTTCTTCGGCCTCTTGGCGCCGTAGAGGGAACGGGACTGGGTCCTTCCATCCACGCCGGCGGTATCCAAAGCTCCTCTAAGGATGTGGTAACGTACACCCGGCAGGTCCTTTACACGGCCTCCGCGAACGAGCACGATGGAGTGCTCCTGGAGGTTGTGACCCTCGCCAGGGATGTAGGCATTGACCTCTTTCGCGTTGGAAAGACGCACACGGGCAACCTTACGCATAGCGGAGTTAGGTTTCTTAGGCGTCGTAGTGTACACACGGAGGCATACTCCACGCTTCTGAGGGCAAGCATCCAACGCACGAGACTTGCTCTTTACCTCGAGCTGCTCGCGTCCTTTGCGGACAAGTTGTTGAATTGTTGGCATAAATGTTTGTTTATAAAAAATTACATCCCCTTTTTTCAAAGGGGACGCAAAGGTAGTAAAAAATTTTAATAATGCAAAAACTAATACAGTTTCAGGAACACTTCTATGGCCTGATACTCCGCCATTCCAAGTTCATTGTATATCCTGGCGGTGTTCTGGGTACGGTCCTCAGCCCTCTGCCAGAACTCGCGGGGATCTTCGCCCGGGAACGGGACGATGTCCTTCTGGGAGAGGTGGCGGAAGATTGCGTGACGCTTCTTTATCAGTTCTCCCGGGGAAAGCGGAACTGCCATATCGACTCGTCCTATCTCCCACTCCATCCACGCGCCGCGGTACAGCCAGACGTGAGTATTCTCAATCCAGGGGGATTTTCCCTCCTCCTTTATCTGGTCCATTGCCTCGAGCGCCGCTTCCGTGCACACACGGTGGGTTCCGTGAGGATCGGCAAGGTCTCCGGCCATAAAGATCATATCCGGTTTCAGTTCGAGGATCAGCTTCTTGATGATATCCACGTCGGCCTGGGTGCGGGGCATCTTCTTGATACCGCCGGACTCGTAGAACGGGAGATTGAGGAAGTGGGCGTTGGTGTTGTCGTTGAGGCCGAAGGAACGGACGGCGCCGCGGGCTTCGCTGCGACGGATTGCCGCCTTGATATCGAGCAGGGCGCGGGGCTCCGGTTCGCCGGGAACCTTGCTGTCAACAAGGGCTTTCACCTCCGCGAACTTGTCCGCGAATCCGAGCTGGAATGCGGCGTCCATATGCTGGAGGACGACATCGTCGTGGACAGCGACGTTACCGGAAGTCTCGTAGGCGACATGGACATTGTGTCCCTGCTCCGCAAGACGGATGAAGGTTCCGCCCATAGAGATGACGTCATCATCCGGATGGGGCGAGAAGATAAGGACGGTCTTCGGGAACGGTTTCGCTGAAACGGGACGGCGGCTGTCGTCAGCGTTGGGCTTTCCGCCGGGCCATCCGGTTATTGTCGCCTGAAGGTCGTTGAACACGTCGATATTGATCTTGTCGAAGGGGCCGAATTTTTCGAGGAGTTCGCCCAGCGAGTTGTCAAGATAATCCTTTTCCGTGAGCTTGAGGATAGGCTTTCCGACGGTCTGGCAGAGCCACACCACCGCCCTGCGGATATACTTCCTTGACCATTCGCACGGGCCCACGAGCCAGGGTGCGACAACGCGGGTAAGCTGCTCAGCCGCAGGTTCGTCAACATAGAGGGTGATATCCTCGTGCCTTTGGAGAAGCGTCGCGGGAATTGCCGCGTCCATCTTCCCTTCCGCGACAGCCTTGACGGCTTCCGCTTTGTCCTCTCCCCACGCCATCAGGATGATCTTCTTCGCACTGAGCATCGTCGAAATGCCCATTGTGATTGCCGTCTGGGGGGTAATCGTGATATCTCCGTTGAAAAAGTTTGCCTGACGCTTGCGGGACTTGTAGGAAAGGCGGACGGTACGGGTACGGGTCTTGGGAGAAGCTCCGGCTTCATTGAAACCGACCTGGCCCTGCTCGCCGATTCCGATCACAAGAAGATCCAGTCCGCGGGCAATCTTGTCATACTTTGCGCAGTAATCCGATACAGCCTCCACGGAGACGGTTCCGTCGGGAATGTGAATGTTCTCCTTAAGGATATCCACCTTGTCGAGAAGCGCCTCGTGAATGAGACGGTTGCGGCTCCGGGGGTCGCGGGCATCACAGGGGAAGTACTCGTCGATTGTAACCACCTCCACTTTCCTGAACGATACCTTCCCGGCCTCGTAGCGGCGGGCAAGCTCGTTGTAAAGGGATGTGGGGGTAGAGCCTGTCGTCAGTCCAAGACGGAACAGGGAGCCTTCCGGAGTTGCTTCGATTGCAGCGCAAATCTGATCAGCGACCTCGTAGGATGCCGGGCGGGACTGCTGGTAGATTTCAGTCCAAATCTTTTCGTAGGAATGGAGGATACCCTTGGGAAGGTTCTTGGTGATGAGCCCTCCCTCGTAAGGAAGTGTAAAATGCTTAGGCATTGGTTTATGGTTTTTGGTTGATCTCGAAATGGAGTTTGATAAGATCTCTCTTGAGGGCCGGTCCGTAGGCGTACTCCCCTACGTCGATCGAATCCAGAAGATAGAGGTCCGCCCCTTTGAAAAGGGTTGTCTCCATCGCCGTGGAGCGGATGTCGCCTATCTTCGTAATGGACTCCTTGGGGACTACGAGATGGCAGGGGACTATCCAGGCGAAGGGATTCATCGCAACGGCATGGGCCACTGCACGGACGCCTGGGGCGTTGCCGCACATCTGGGCAAGGTCCGTATAGCTGATAAGCCGGGGTGACTCCTTCATCTTGTCGTAAAGCGTCCTCCAGACGCCTGTCTGAAATTTTGAGCCAAAAAGGCGCAGGTCCTCGAAGGAAATGCTCCGGGAGAGCCCGACGAGCTCTTCCGTTGAAATCTTATGGACCTCGACGCACTCTGTTGCCTTGGGGGAACCCTCGGCGATTTTTGCGGCGATACGGGCAAAGTGGGAATAGTCCGCGGCTACGGAAGCTATCCGCCCGTCCACCTCTGTAATTATCCACCTTGTCGCTTTCATACTTTTACCGGTTGTTCATTTCGGGGATGTCCACCGGACGGGGGGTCCGGTCTCCCATCAGATGTAATGTGTAATAGTCAGCCATCTTCCAGAAGAAGTAGTCGTTCATATCGCCGAAGCCGTGGCGCTGGCCTGGAAGAACCAGCATATCAAAACGTTTGTTTGAACGGATCAGGGCGTTGACGACGCGGATCGTGTTTGCAGGGTTGACGTTGTTGTCCACATCGCCAGTCACAAGGAGAAGGTGACCCTTCAGGCGGGAGGCGAGTTCCTGGTTCGTGTCGATATGATAGACAAAGGTAGTGTCTCCGTTTTCGACCTTCTCCTGCACTCCGTGGTGAGTCTCTGACCACCAGCGGTTGTAGATGGAATTGTCGTGGTTGCCGGCGCAGGAGACAGCCACCTTGAAGAAATCCGGGTACTTCAGAAGGGCCGCCGTGGACATAAATCCGCCGCCGCTGTGGCCGTGAATTCCCACGCGGTCGAGATCGATGAAGCTGTAGCGTGCGCCAAGCTGCTGAATCGCATATTTCTGGTCTTCGAGTCCATAGTCACGGAGATTCCCGTACCCGTAGTTGTGATACCACTTCGAGCGGTTGGGGTGGCCGCCCCGGTTTCCGACGGTGATGACGATAAAACCAAGCTGGGCCAGACGGTCCGTGCGCGTAAAGCCGGAGCTCCAGGAGATGTTGTTAGCTTCCACCTGGGGGCCCGGATAAACGTAATCACAGATAGGATATACCCTCGTTGAGTCGAAGTCGAAAGGCTTGTACATAGCCCCATAGAGGTCCGTAACGCCGTCCGCGGCTTTCACCTTGAAGCGTTCGGGGAAGCGGTATCCTGCAGCGAAGAGTTCGCTGAAGTCAGCCTCCTCAAGCTCTGTACGGCGTCCGTTTGCGGTATTGATAAGGCATACGGCGGGCTTTGCATCAACCCTGGAATAATTCGCCACCACGTATTTTCCGTCATCGGAGGACGTCGAAAGGACATCCATATCGTCCATATCCAGCTGCTGCATGGACCCTCCGGAAGCGCTTACACGGAAGGTGTGCATCTGGTAGGGGTTTTCCTCCGGATTGACGCCGCAGGCGCTGACTATAAGATTCCGCCCGTCGAAGCCTATGACGTCTTCGACGTGGAAGGCGCCCTCCGTAAGGTTCTTTTTCAGCGTTCCGTCAGCCCCGTACAGATACAGGTTAGCCCATCCGTTCCTTTCGCTCCACCACACGAAGTCTCCTCCGGGAAGGAAGTACGGGTCGCGGGTTTCGATATAGGTGTTCATCCTCTCGGAGACGAGCGTCTTAGTGCTGTCAGACGAGGTTCCTACATAGCAAAGGTCTATCCTGTGGAGGTCGCGGCTCTTTTTGATAAGGTAGAAGCCGGAATCGTCCCCGAGCCAGGTCATATTCGTAAACTCATCGTATTCGTCCTTTACGGTACGCGGCCTTCGGAGAAGGTCCATATCCTGATCCTTGAAGGTGTCTGTCAGGATGCGCTTTGCGGAGCCGTCCAAACCGATGATATAGAGTTCACCCCTCGGGCCCGGCTCTCCGGGCATCTGGTAGTGGTACTCCTCAAGGGTAGGACGGGGGCTTGTGACGGAATTGATGACCCAGAGCTTCTTAACCCCTGACATATCCCATTTCACGCCCGCGAAACGGCTCCCGTCGGGGGCCCACAGCGCGTAGGGGAAATGCCTTGCCGTGGAATCCTTCTCCACATCGCCGGTGTAGTTGTCTCCGTTCCAGGAGAACTCCTCCGTACCGTCTGTCGTAAGCGCAATCTCTACGATTGTGCTGTCCTTAGGGTCCTTCGCCGCCTTTCGGAGGGAAGTAGAGTCCATCATCCAGAGATTATGGGCCTTGACATATATTCCCTTCGTTCCGTCCGGGGAGACGTTAGCCCATTCGGGGTATTTCTCCGGATGCTCGTCCGTATCGAAGGTCAGTTCCTTCGAGGCGATGTCGTAGTAGAAGCGGTATTCCACCTTGGTGGTCTTACCGGCGGAATCAGTCTTTTCCCTGCCGGATTTGAGGTCGAACTGGAAGAACTTGTCGTCTTTCAGCTCGAGGCGGAGGGGAAGATGGGCTGCATCATAGGGGTCGCCGGTGATCTCTGTCACCTGCATCGCGAGTTTTACAAGGTCGATGGCTTCCGTCCTGGTGCCCTTTGCCGGGTCCACGATATAGTATTTCGTGCCTTCGGCCGTCTTCCAGGAATACCAGAAACGGTCGCTGTCACGGAACCAGCGGGGGCGGATGCGGGTAGAGTATACCATCTGGGATACGTTCTTCTGGGAGAAGCGCTCCGCCTGGGAATAGTTTGCCTTCGTGACTCGTTTGGATTGGGCCCCGAGGGGCGCTGAGGCGGCAAGGACCATAAGAACGGCAGCCGCCACCGGTATGAGGATATGACTTTTCATACTCTTTTCCTTGAATCTACAAAGATAGAAATCTTCAGGGAAAAGAGCAATACCAACTAATTATGACAATAACAAGCTGCAGCAACGCTCCCTGTCGCTTCGCGACCCTATCCGGGCAAATGGTCGCTTTTGCTGCAACTTATTATTTTCGACGGGTTACGTTAATGGACGAAACTAGCGAAGTACCCGGCGAAAAACACGTTGGTGATAAGGTATCCGACTATTGTCGAAACTATAACGCATATAAGTCCCGGCATCATAAAACTGTGATTGAGAAGGTACTTCCCTATCACCGTTGTCCCGGAACGGTCGAAGTTGACGGTTGCGATATCGGAAGGATAGTTCGGGATGAAAAAGTATCCGTAGACGCTTGGAAGGACCCCCAGGAGCACGGGGCCGGCGATGCCCAGCTCATATGCCAGGGGCAGCATCGCCACGACGACGGCCCCCTGCGAGTTGATCAGAACCGAAACGAGGAAGAATACGAATGCTATACTCCAGGGATAGGATTCAACCACGCCTCCAAGCATCGTTTTCATTTCCTCAAGATAGTTGCTGAAGTATGTGTCCGCAAGCCAGGCAATGCCGTAGATTGCAACAACGGCGACCATACCGCTCTGCCATACGGCCCCGGCAACGGCTTTCTTGGGCTGGGCCTTGCAGAACATTATGTTTGCCGCCGCGGCCATAAGCATAATGATCTGGATATTGATATTCATCTTCGGGAGGTTGATCGCCTGGGCCACCGTCCTTCCGTCAGCGACGTGGAACATCTGGCAGAACGCAAAGCCCACAATGATCACAAGCGCGCCCAGGAAGATGAACACCGATGCCTTCGCGGCGGGGGAAATCTCCTTGTCAAGGGTTGTCGCAGAGTTTCCGTACATATACTTGTACATTTCAGGGTCAGCCTTCCTCTTCTGGAACTCAGGGTCCTTGTCCAGGTCCTTACCCCTCTTGTAGGAGGCCGCCGCGGCACACATAAGGCCGCAGACGCAGGCCGGTATCGTAACCATCAGGACCTGGGGAATCGAAACCATATAGCCGTTGGCATTGGAGATTGTCACGAAGGCGACGACTGCCGCTGCGATGGGCGAGCAGGTAATTCCCACCTGGGATGCGATGGACGCGACACCGCAGGGGCGCTCAGGACGGATATTCTTTTTGAGGGCTATGTCACAGATGATGGGCATAATGGTGTAGACCACGTGGCCGGTTCCGACAAGGACCGTAAGGAAGAAGGTCACAAGGGGCCCAAGGAAGGTGATATGCTCCGGATGCCTTCGGAGAAGCTTCTCCGCAATCTGTATCATCCAGTCCATGCCTCCGGAGGCCTGCAGCGTACCGGCGCAGGTCACCGCAGCGATAATAATGTAGATTACATCTGTCGGGGGAGTTCCGGGCTTAAGGCCGAATCCGAATACCAGAATTGCGAGGCCGATTCCGGAAATTGCGCCAAGCGCAAGGCTTCCATATCTCGATCCTACATACAGGGCTGCCAGCACAATCAGCAGCTCAATGATCATCGTCACAGTCATAACATCCGTGTTTTGTAATGTGCAAATTTAAATTTTTGGGAGAATGTTACAAAAAAAAGCTGCGGATTCGCAGCTTTTGTCGAAACCCTATATAGACGGCCAGGGGCTCCGGTGACCTTCCACACGTCGTTTCATAATACCCTGATAATCAGAGCTTTATAAAAAGGGGTGTGGAACTTGTTTTCTGTTTGACCTCTTAATTAATTTTAACAATACTCTCCGTATTCGCATCCGATGTTCTCTGCATGGATGCGG
>ERZ842401.1922-NODE-1922-length-28551-cov-4.530987_pt1 | contig 28551 bp, 24 predicted proteins | sample MGYA00521270_ERZ842401 | MGnify/ENA primary metagenome ERZ842401 (study PRJEB31892, sample SAMEA3878208) | bioreactor metagenome | biome: Moose rumen | place: Sweden | collected 2011-10 | study: EMG produced TPA metagenomics assembly of the PRJEB12797 data set... | reverse complement strand
CATCAACAATACAACAGACAATCTGTGTAAAATGGAGCATCGTTTCATAGAGATAGTTTTTGTTCCTAAAGATAAGCAAAATAATTAAGCAAAGAATATTTGAACACTTTTCGCGGTCAAATTTGCGTCTAGTATAGTATTTATTGTGAAAGAGGCTGGAACTGTGATGCTGTTTTTTGTTTGTGTTCAAAAGTTTGGGTTTGGTTGTGAATTGGTTTGATGTTTTTTGCTAAATTTGTAGGATAGTTGAATTCTGAGTTAAATATGAAACAGCTGGAAGAATTATTCAGGCAATATACTGGCAGGAAATGTCTATCCTGCGAAGAATTGCCCCAGAGCGGAAGTAACCGAAGATACTTCAGGCTCAAGGCAGAAGGGATATCCCTGATAGGGGCTATGGGTACTTCAGTTGAAGAGAACAAGGCGTTTATTTCTCTCGCCGACCACTTCAAGGAGGTTGGGCTCAATGTGCCGGAGGTTTACACCGCTTCCCCAGACAAGGTTTACTATCTGCAAGAGGATCTGGGAACGGTTTCACTGTTTGACGCAGTTGCTTCGGGCAGGCAGAAAGGCTCGTACAGTGCCAAGGAAGTGGCCCTTCTGAAGAAGACAATTGCGCTTCTGCCCAAGTTCCAGTTTGAGGGCGGAAGGGATATGGATTATTCAATATGCTTTCCACAACCCGAGTTTGACGAGCGGAACATCTGGTTTGATTTCAACTATTTCAAGTATTGTTTCCTCAAGACCAGCGGCTTGGAGTTCAGCGAGATAAAACTCCATGCAGACATGGAAAGAATGTGTTCGGACCTTTTAGGAGTGATGAGGGGAAGCACTTTCATGTATCGCGATTTTCAGGCCAGAAACGTCATGCTGCGCGATGGAAAACCTTACTTCATAGATTTTCAGGGAGGACGGAAAGGTCCTTTCTATTACGATATTGCTTCCTTTATATGGCAGGCACGGGCCAATTATTCTGATGAGTTGAAAGAGACGCTCATAGCAACATACCGCAAGGAACTCAAGAAGTATGTCATGGTGTCTGAGAAGGAATTTAACCACGACCTTCGTCTGTTTGTGCTCTTCCGCACGCTTCAGGTGCTGGGGGCATACGGTTTCAGGGGGTATTTTGAAAAGAAGCCGCATTTTCTGCAGAGCATACCGTTTGCAATTGAGAACCTCAGGAAGCTTATCAAGAAGCCGTTTACGGAATATCCATACCTGCAGCAGGTTCTTACGGAACTCACAAAGATGCGCCAGCTGAAAGATCTCAGAAGAGAGGTTACCCTGGAGGTTCACATATTCTCGTTTGCATACAAGAAGGGTATTCCTATGGACGACAGCGGAAACGGCGGAGGCTATGTATTTGACTGCCGCGGCCTTGAGAATCCGGGCAAGTATGAAAGGTACAAGACATTTACAGGGCTGGATGAGCCTGTGGTTAAATTCCTTGAGGATGAGGGAGGTATTAAGAAATATCTGGCAAATGTCTATGACATAGTAGATCCCCATGTAAAGAGGTTTGTGGAGAGGAAGTTCACACACCTTCAGGTATCGTTCGGTTGCACGGGAGGTCAGCATCGCAGCGTTTATTGTGCACGGCATCTTGCAGACCACATAGCCAAGAAATTCAACGTGAAGGTGAAACTTACGCACAGGGAGCTTGATATAGAGGAGGATGTGTAAACGTTAATCAATAGGAGCCTGAGATTTTTGTATGAAAGCACTGATATTTGCAGCCGGCTTGGGTACCAGACTCAAACCCTTGACGGACAATAAACCCAAAGCTTTGGTGGAGATTTGCGGAATGAGCCTTCTGGAGCTGGCCATTTTGAGGCTCTATTCATACGGCTTTCCTGAAATCGTGATAAATGTCCACCATTTTGGAGAGATGGTAGAGAAGGCCGTAAGGGATTTTCTGGAAAGAGAGGAACATCCGGCCCTCAAGATAAGTTTTTCTGAAGAGTTTGACCTTCTCCGCGATACCGGAGGCGGAATCCGCCATGCCGAAAGTTTACTCAGCGATGGCGAGCCTTTCCTTGTACACAATGTAGATATTGTCTCAGATATGGCGCTTGATGAGTTCTATGGGGAATGCTGCAGCAAGATGAAGGAAGATGAGAGTGTATTAGCCTGCACTCTTGTAAGTGGCCGCTACAGCAACCGCCGCCTGCTCTTTGACAGTGACATGCGCCTTAAGGGTTGGGAGAATCTGGACACCCATCAGGTAAAGTCTCCGTTTGAAGACATTGCCGCTTTGGACGGTCATGAAGACGCCCATGCAGTTTTGGAGGGCAGGGGGCTGAAGCCATTTGCATTCGGAGGAGTGCATGTGATTTCTCCAAAGATTTTTGAACTGATGAAAGGCTGCCCTGAAAGGTTTCCGATAGTGGATTTCTACCTTGAGAAAGCCGCTTCATACAAGATTATTGGGGTTAAAACCGAATCTACTCTGATAGATGTAGGAAAGCCGGAAAACCTTAATCTGGCGGAAGAATTTCTTGAGACGCAGTTGTAATAATTTGAAACTAAAATAATTATATCATGAAATATGCACTTGTGACAGGAGGTTCCAGGGGAATAGGGGCAGCAGTGGCAAAGCAGTTGGCAAACGACGGCTATCCTGTTCTTATAAACTTTGTGAGCAGGGAAGACGCCGCTTTGGAAGTTAAACGCGAGATTGAGGCAGAAGGCGGCACAGCCGAACTCTTGAAATTCAATGTGGCTGATCCAAAGGAGATTGATTCGGCTTTGGACAACTGGATGTCAACTCATCCGGAGGATTATGTAGGTGTACTTGTAAATAATGCCGGCATACGCAGGGATGGTCTTATGATGTGGATGGAAGATCCTGATTGGTACGATGTCATAAACATACATCTGAACGGGTTCTTCCATGTTACACGCAAGCTGATTACCGCAATGGCAAAGAAGAAGTGGGGACGGGTGATAAGCGTGGCTTCGCTTTCCGGAATCAAGGGCATGCCCGGCCAGACCAACTATTCTGCGGCCAAGGGCGGTGTGATTGCGGCTACCAAGGCTCTGGCTCTTGAAGTTGCAAAGCGCAATGTTACAGTCAATGCCGTGGCTCCTGGCTTTGTAGATACCGATATGACCAAGGAACTGGACCAGAATACATTGCGTCAGACAATTCCGGCCGGAAGGTTTGGTACGGCGCAGGAGATGGCAGATCTGGTGGCATTTCTGGCTTCGGACAAGGCTGCCTACATCACAGGCCAAGTAATAGAAATCAACGGCGGATTAAATACGTAGGATATGCCCGAGTGGAAAGGTCAGACCGAAGGCGGCGATGTCAACCAGTCTGTTTTGATACGCATACTCAAGAGAGTGGATATCAGGGTGATATACTGCTTTCTGCCTTTTGTGGTGCTGTATTATCTTATATTCAAGCGGAAAAGGGCGCGTTCTATTTATCTTTACCTGAGGCGCATACAGGGCTGGTCTTATTTTAGGGCAAAATGGGGAACCTACCGGAACCATGTTTTGTTCGGAAAATTTCTCATAGACCGTTTCTATGTTTATGCGGGGCATAAAGACAGGTTTATCGTGGACGGTCTGGAAAAAGACCTTGTATTCAAGTACTTCAATACAGAAAAGCCGCTTGTGATGATGAGTGCTCATTTGGGCAACTTTGAAATTTCGTCATATCTGTGCGGGCATCTTCCCAAGAAGCTGAATGTTCTTGTATTCGGGGGCGAAACCAAACAGATGCTCAGGCTCCGGCGGCTGGCCATGCAGGGCAACAACATAAAGATGATAATGGTAAATGAAGATATGGAGCATATTTTTCACATCAACGATGTCATCCGCGACTGTGAAGCCATTACCCTTACCGGAGACCGCACATTTACCGGCAGGCGGAACCATACATATGAATTCCTCGGGCGCAAGGCCGTGTTCCCCACAGGAATATACAATATAGCAGACCGTTACAACGCAGACATAATAGCAATGTTTGTTCTTGGAACCAAAAAGAACTTCCACTACAAGGTTCATGTAGAACCCATCAGCATAGACCCTCAGATCAAGGGCCGCGAAGCAAGGGCCGCTGCATACGGTCAGAAATATGTTGAGATACTTGAACGTATAGTAAAGGAGAATCCTTTGCAGTGGTTTAATTTCTACGATTTTTGGAATTTGGAAGGCAATGCGCAGGATTGACGATATTTCTTCTTTGGATGTGTTGGTCATACTTCCGCACCGCCGGCCGTTTGTACTGATAGACCGGTTGGTTTCCTACGATTATGACACCACGGAAATAACCGTTGAATATACCGTTCCAAAAGAGGGGGTGTTTCTTGAAGGCGGCCGTTTTACGGCTGAGGGGCTTATGGAAAATGTGGCTCAGGCCTGTGCTGCCAGAGTAGGCTTCTACAACTGGCTTCATGAAATACCTGTCAGGCCCGGAGTTGTGGGAGCCGTTAAGGGTATGGAGGTTATGTTGTTGCCTGAAATAGGGCAAAAGCTTCTGACGCATATAATTCCTAAGGCGGAGGCCCTCGGGCTGCTGATGGCGGAAGCCAAGATAATGACAGAAAGCGGAAGCCATGTTGCAAAATGTACAGTGAAGGTTGCCGTATAAAACTATGATACAGATTATTGCAGACAATATAATATCTGGGCTCGGCGGTACCGTAAGCCAGAATCTTGAGGCAATCAGGCAGGGGCGCACGGCTCTTAAGCCATCTTCTTTGTTCAGGGTGCCTGACGGAGGAAGAGTTGTGGTTTCGCAGATGGACGACGGCTTTATTGCCGCCCCTCTGAGGAACAGAGACTTCACCCGTCTTGAAAAATTCATGATATCTTCCGCTCTGGAGAGTTGCAAAAGTCTGGGAGCGGACATACTCAAAGACAAGTCAACGATATTTGTCTTTTCCACAACCAAAGGCAACATAAAATATCTTGGAAAAGACATTCAGCGGTCTGCTCTGTGGCGTTCGGCTGAAGCTGTAAGCAGTTTCTTTGGAAATCCTAACCGGCCGCTTACGGTTTCCAATGCCTGCATCTCCGGCATTGCTGCCATAATTGTGGCCAAGCGCCTGCTTCAGGCCCGCCTGTACAAAACCGCCGTGGTCATAGGCGCAGATGAATTAACGGAGTTTGTGGTTTCCGGATTCGGAAGTTTCAAGGCTCTTTCAGATGAACCCTGCCGCCCGTTCGATGCTGCCAGAAGAGGCCTTAATATTGGCGAAGCCGTGGGCACAGTCATCTTGAGGAGAGCGGATTCTGCGGATGATATTTTTTATCGCGATGATTATCTGAAAACTCCGCAATTTATTACATCAGGGGCAATTACAAATGACGCCAACCATATATCAGGGCCATCCAGAACGGCAGAGGGCCTTTACCGTGCAATAGCCCGTACTCTGGACTTTGAATATGGCCTTACTGCTGAGGTTTCATCTGGCGAGGCCTTCATAAACCCACATGGCACAGCAACCCTTTACAACGACCAGATGGAAAGCCTTGCCATATCCAGAAGCGGTCTTTCGGACCTGGATGTTTTTCCGTTGAAAGGATATTTCGGCCATACGCTCGGGGCCTCCGGAGTAATAGAAACCATAATCTCTTGCCATTTTTTGGATGAGGGGTGGCTGCCTGCGGCAATGGGCTATACTTCAGAAGGTTGTAGTCCTGCTCCCAAAATCATTTCAAAGCCAAGAAAGACAGATGCCCGCTGGTTCCTCAAGACGGTTTCCGGATTTGGCGGCAGCAACGCTGCCATCAAGGTGGAAAAGCTGCATGATGGCCTGAGTGCAAAGTCTGATACCTCTTATCAGTCCGTCTCAATTCAGCAGATGGAGGGCAAGGTGTTCTCCTTTGATTGCATCGGCGATGTCAAAGAATCTCTTAACGCCCTATACCGCCAGAGAGAAATGAATTATCCCAAGTTTCATAAGATGGATGTTCTGTGCAAGGCCGGAACCATAGCTGCCGACCAGCTTCTGGACAGTTTTTGCCAAGACAGCAGAACGGCCCTTGTGATGATGAATGCATCATCGTCTATTGCGGCTGATACAGAATATCTTACTACAATCGCGGAGGATAATTTCTTTCCATCTCCGTCTGTGTTTGTATATACACTTCCGAGCATAGTGATTGGGGAACTTTCTATCCGCTACAAACTGTATGGCGAAGGGGCGTTTTTCGTTTGCAGGGATTTTGACAGGGCCATGGCTTTGGATTACATACGTTGCCTGTTTGCAGAAGGTGCCGCCGACAGGGCCCTTCTTTGCTGGATAGAGGCTAACAGTCAAAGCTGCAACGTCAGAGCCGAGGTTTTACAATTTTTTACTAAATTGCGCGTCTAAATGCATTTTATGATGGACACACTAAAACTGAAAACCCAGATAATTGAAGCTCTGAATCTGGAAGAGCTTAAACCAGAGGATATTAACGACGAAGCACCGCTTTTTGGACCAGACGGTCTGGGCCTGGATTCCATAGATGCGCTTGAGTTGATAGTGCTGATGGAAAAGAACTACGGCATAAAGTTGTCCGATCCGGCAAAGGCCAAGAGTGTTTTTGTGAATGTTTCTACAATGGCCAGATTCATTGAAGAAAACAAGTAGTGCAGTTCCCTCTTTTTTGTCTTGATGGATAATCGGATAGCTATAACTGGCGTAGGCATCATTTCAGCCTTGGGGTATGGTCTGAGTGAGACTTACCGGAGCTTGGCTGCGGAAAAATGTCCGATATCTTACCCCAAACATCTTAAGACCGTTCATACAGACCTTCCTTGTGGAGAGGTGGACCTGTCTGATGCTCAGCTCTATGAACTTTGCCAAGCAGACCGCTCCAGGGTTATTGCCAGAGCTTCTCTGCTGGGCATATTGGCAGCCCGTCAGGCTCAGGACGATGCCCATCTTGATAGCGGCAGTCGTGTGGCTCTGATAAGCGGAACAACCGTAGGAGGAATGGATCTGACCGAACGGCATTATGCCGATTTTTTCAAGGGCTCCGAGTTGGATTCTCTGATAGCTTGCAATTTGGACGGGGTTACCAACGATGCCATTGCAGATGCCCTGGACTGTGAAGTTGTATTTACAGATGTAATATCTACGGCCTGCAGCGCAGCGGCAAATGCCATTGCCTTTGGGGCAGAACTCATTCTTTCAGGCAGGTATGATGTGGTCATAGCAGGCGGGTGCGAGTGCCTTACGAAATATCATCTGAACGGGTTCAATTCTCTTATGATTCTTTCAGATGAACCTTGCCGGCCGTTTGACGCTGCCCGTAAGGGGTTGAACCTGGGCGAAGGAGCAGGATATGTTGTGCTGGAAACCAGAGAGCATGCTATGGCAAGAGGCGCCGTTATCAGGGCCTGTCTTTCGGGCTGGGGCAATGCCTGCGATGCCTATCACCAGACTGCGGCATCTCCGGACGGCAGCGGTGCTTTTGCGGCAATGCAGGCTGCACTGGACAAGGCGGGTCTGCGTCCGTCGGACATAGACTATGTGAATGCCCACGGAACCGGTACACAGAGCAACGATGCCTCTGAAGGAACGGCTCTTATGGCGCTTTTCAAAGACCGGATGCCGCTTGTGGGCTCAACAAAATGTTTTACCGGCCATGCTACAAGTGCAGCCGGAGGCCTGGAGGCTGTAATATCCGTACTTTGCCTTCAGAAAGGGTTTGTGCCCTCCAACCTGAGGTTTGAAACCCGAGACGGATTGCTGAACTTTTCTCCTGTTACGCAGACAGTTCAAAATATAAACCTGAGGCATGTCTTATCCAACTCTTTTGGGTTTGGAGGCAATGACACCTCCCTTATCTTTTCCTCAGCGATATGAAAGGCAGGGTATATATAACCTCGTCGGCGGCAATTTCGGCTCAGGAGCCTTTCGCTGAGTATAAAAGGCTTGAGGCTTTTCCTTTCAGAGCAGAAAAGCTGATGTGCAAGGATCCTGATTTCCGCAGCTTTATAGACCCTATGGCTGCAAGGCGCATGAGTTCTATAGTCAAGCGCGGCATAGCCGTTTCCAAGCATGTGCTTGAAGGATGCGGACTGGCGGTTCCTGATGCAATAATTACCGGTACCGGAAACGGATGCGTGGCCGATACGGAGGTTTTTCTGTCTAAGATGATTTCCGAAGGCGAGCAGATGCTAAACCCTTCTAAGTTCATAAGTTCCACGCCTAACACCATAGGTTCTCAGATAGCGATAGCCCTTGGCTGCAAGGGGTTCAACTCCACTCACGTGAACGACAGGTTTGCCTTGGAGGGAGCCCTGCTGGAAGCCATGCTGCTTCTGGAAAAAGGGGCGGTGGGCAATGTCCTGCTCTGTGCTGCGGACCAGATGACAGATGTCCTTTATAACCTTGTCAACCGCCGTTGGCTCTGGGAGGGATATCCGGTTTCGGAAGGTTCAATGGCCTTTGTCCTGGGCCGGACTTCGGAAGATGCCTTATGTGAGATTGAGGATGTTCTCATGACAAGGTCTAACCCGTCCTGGGAGGCAGACCGTTTTCTTTCGGGCAAAGGTCTTAGCTGGAACGATATTGACCTTGCGGTAACTTCGGATTTTTCTGCATGCCCTCGGGAGCATTTTGCATTTATTCCTGAAAACAAAACAGTTAAGACATACAAACAGTATTGCGGAGAATTCTTTACGGCTTCGGCTTTCGGGCTTTGGTACTGTTCGCAGATGCTTAAGGAGGATACCGCTGTCAGGCGTATTTTGCTGATGGGTAAAAACGGTGGAGCATATTCGTTCATTTTGCTGAAAAACTTATGTACAAACTGATACTTCTTTCAATAGTGCAGAGCGGGCTGCTTGTAGCCGGTCAGATGTTTCTCAAGTTCACAATGAACAAGATAGACAAACTGGCCTTTACATGGCATTGTATCAAGCAGTTGTTTACAGACATAAACTTTCTGCTTTGCGGCCTGTGCATGGGCGGGGCCAGCGTACTCTGGTTCTACATTCTCAAAAACTATCCTTTCAGTGCCGCCTATCCTATGATAAGCTTCAGTTATGTTCTTGGTCTGGTTGTTGCAGGGCTGGTATTCCACGAACACATACCTGCTGTAAGATATGTGGGTGTGGCCCTGATAATTATAGGTGCCATACTGATAGTTCAGAAATAACCGTTAAAACTCAAAGTCATGAAAGCCCTGCTAAGAATTTCTGTTGTATTTTTCTCAGCGATAATGATAAGCGGCAGCCTATATGCCCAGACGGCAGCTGAGAAAGCCGCTTTTGACAAAGTGGTTGCCTCTGCCTGCTCCATGAAGAATATGACGGCAGACTTTACGGAAACCAAGCATCTGGATATGCTCAGCCAGGATGTGGTAACCAAGGGCAAACTCTGGTACATGGCTCCTTCATACATGCGCTGGGAGTACGACAACCTCAACTACGGAGTTTACAACCCCAAGACTGCCTACATGGTAAAAGACGGGCAGCGCAACGGGGCTCTTTCAAGAGGTTTTTCTCAGGCAGGCAGGATGATAACCCAGCTCATGGGAGGTCTGGGCCAGAACCTGAAAGACTATGAAATTTCCTATGTTAAAGAAGGCAAAGACCTGAAAGTTACGGCAGTTCCCGTACAGGAAAGATACCGGAACTATGTAGAAAGCATAGAGATGAAATTTGACGCTTCGCTGAGCATCATCAAGTCTTTTGAAATCAAATCGCCGTCCGGATTTACGCTCATTACATTTTCGGACGTAAAGATAAACACAGATATAGACACTCAGCTTTTCAATTGATTCCATGGGTTTTGAGGGGCTTTACACGGTAGAAGAACTGTCTTTTGAAGCTGATCAGCTGAAAGCTGCCCTCATGCTCAACCCAGACCACTGGCTGTTTGATGTACATTTCCAAAACAAGCCCATACTTCCGGGAGCCGTTCAGGTGAGCATCCTCAACGACCTATGCAGCAAGGCATTGGATAGGCCTTGCAGGATTACGGGCATAACAGAAGCAAAGTTCAAGGTTACAATAGATCCCGTTAAGTTCAGCCGTCTGGAGGCAGACATATCGTTTCAGAGTCTGGCAGACGGCCAATCCAAAGTCAAGGGTTATTTTTTTGTTTTGGATGGCGGAGCAAAGGCTCAGGCTTCCAGCATTACGGCTCATATCGGCACCGATATCTGTTTTGTGGTGCCGTTTTACAACAACCCCGGAACCGTACGGAGCGTAATTGAACTCATTCAAGGCTCCGGCTACAGGGTTATTGCAGTTAACGACGGTTCTACAGACACCGTAAGCCTTCAGGAGGCGGAGCTGGCCAAGCCGTCGGCCTTGGTTTCATACGCAAAGAACAAGGGCAAGGGCTATGCTCTAAGGCAAGGTTTCAAGAAGGCTCTTGAGCTGGGGTTCAGCTATGCAGTTGTTTTTGATGCCGACGGCCAGCATACTCTTGCCGGGGCTGAGGCTATGATAGACAAAGCTCTGAGCCTTAGCCCAGAAGAAAGGCTCCGGAGCATAATAGTTGGGAGCCGTGCAAAGCGCGGGGCCGATTCGGGCGGAAAGTTTGCAAACAACTTCTCCAACTTTTGGCTGAAGGTTCAGACCGGAAAGAAACTCAGCGATACCCAGAGCGGCCTCAGGCTATACCCTCTGGAAAAGATAAGCCGGATGAAATTCCTTGGTAACCGGTACGAGTTTGAAACCGAGGTGCTTGTAAAAAGTGCCTGGAACTCCGTGAAACTTTTGGAGGTTCCTGTGGATGTGATATATCCTCAGGACCGCGTGACCCATTTCCGCAAGGGTAAAGATTTTACCCGCATATCGTTGATGAACACATATCTTACGCTGGGAGCCCTGTTCTACGGTTATCCAAAGATGCTGTTAAGGAAGTTATTTAAAGGATGATGGAAAAACTTCTGCTCAGGATATATGATTTCTTTGCCGGCGGCAGAAGGTATCTGGCTTTTCTGATACCGGTTGTCCTGCTCGGCGTTTTTTATCTGGGCATAAGAAAGATAGACCTTGACAACGACATAGCGGCATTTCTCCCGTACGGAAGAGGCAACAGCGGCCTTCAGAGCCAGTTCGTGTATAAGAATCTGAGGAGTCAGGACAAGGTCATTGCCCTGCTGCGCCTGAGAGAGGTTCCGGCAGACAGGTTTGAGGCAGTTGACCTTCTAAGCCGGGCGGCGGACGAGTTTTCATACCGGTTGGAAGAAGCCAAGATTCCAGGCATGAAGGATCTTATGACCGGCGTAGATGCCCAAGGGGCTTTGGACGCGGCGTCTTTTATTGCCGAAAATATGCCGTACTTCCTTGATAGTAAGGACTATAAGACAATAGATTCAGTTCTTGCCGCAGGAGACTTTATGTCTGCACTCCAAGGCTGCCGTACCGCCCTGGTTTCATCGGGCGGAATGCTTGGCAGAGTAATAGGGGCCGATCCGCTGCATTTTTCGGGTCGGCTGACGGAGGAACTTTCGGCGTTGGGTAAGGAGAGCGGCTACAATGTAATAGGGGATTATCTTTTTACTTCGGATACATTGGCGGTAATGATGAATTTTGCCTCGGAATACGGAGGCAGCGAAACCAGCGGAAACAAGCAGATGCTCTCTGCCGTTTATTCCATAAGAGATTCGGTAGAAGATGTCTGCCCGGAAGTCAGAATAGATTTTACAGGCTCTCCGGTAATTGCCGTAAAGAATGCGGACAGGATGCAGAAAGATACAGTCATCTGTGCCTCAGTGGCTTTGTGCCTGATAGTCATTCTTCTGGCCTGGTATTTCCGCAGGCTCAGACCTATAGTGCTGATCTGCGTTCCGGTAATTTTTGGAATAGCTTCCGGCCTTGCTTTCATGGGGGCTTTTCAGGGCAGGATATCCGCAATAGCCCTTGCGGCATGCAGCGTGATATTCGGCATAGCGGTGGATTATTCGCTGCTATATTCTACTCGTCTGGGTTTTGTAAAAGATGCAAGAAGCACGCTCCGAGACATAGCATCGCCGATGGTGATAGGCAACATTACTACGGTAGGAGCCTTTCTTTCGCTTCTGGTAATGAGCTCCGGAGGTATGAGGGACTTTGGGCTGTTTGCTGCGGTTGCCCTTGTGGGAGCCATTCTTTTTGTGATACTGTTTTTGCCTCATTGGGTGGGGGCGGCTCAGTACAAGGCCAGAGACGGCGGATGGATGGGGCGCTGGGCAAGTTTCCGTCCGGAGGAGCACAGATATGTCTTCTGGATTCTGGTGGCGGTAACGGTTGTTCTGCTGTTTTTCAGCCGTAAAGTTACTTTCAGCGGAGACTTTACAAAAATCAACTATATGGAGCCGGCTCAGCAGCAGATGCTGGACCAGCTTTCAATGTCCTCATCCACAGGCGGAAACATTGCAGTTTATGCCGTAGCCGAGGGCCGGACTCTGGATGAGGCCCTGGCCGCCAAGGAAAAGAACGCAGGCTTTACGGCGTCGTGCGTTTCAGAGGGCAAGGCCCTGATGCTAAGGGGAACCGGGTCTTTGCTGCCATCGTCGGCCATGCAGGCCCACCGGCTTGCCTTGTGGAAGGATTTTGCCTCTGAACATGGGGCTGAGATTCTGGAAAAACTGGCTGCCGCTGCTCCTCTGGCCGGCTTCAATGCATCTGCCTTTGAGAGTTTCAGACGGCTATTGAACGGCAATTTTCAGGTGCAGCCTCAGACATTTTTTGCCCCTGTGGAGTCTTTGCTTTCTCCATTCATTCTCCGCGATTCCACCGGCTGGATGGTCATGGATATCCTCTATGTGCCAAGAGATGAAACTCAGGCCCTTTACGAAGACTACCGCAATTATGTAGAAAAGGCAGACGGAAGTTTTCTGTTTGACTCCTATTCTCTGACTAACAACATGATAGACATTCTTCAGGACGATTTTAACAAGGTTCTTGCCATTTGTTCGGTTCTGGTGTTTGTCTTCCTCTGGATAGCATTCCGGAGACTGGAGCTCGCCCTTACGGCTTTTCTCCCCATGGCAGTAAGCTGGATCTGGATAACCGGCATAATGGGGCTTTTCGGCATCAGTTTTAACATTGTAAACATAATTCTGGCTACCTTCATATTCGGACTCGGCGATGACTATACAATCTTTATGGTAGAGGGGCTGCAATATGAATATACTTTCCGGAAGCCTCTTCTGAATTCTTACAAGACGGGTGTAACGCTCTCTGCCACAACAATGTTCATAGGCATAGGCTCCATGGTATTTGCAGTTCATCCGGCCCTTCATTCTCTGGGGGCCGTGGCTGTCATAGGTATGGTTTGCGTTGTGGCCCTGGCTTTTGTGCTGCCTCCGGTGCTCTTCCGCTTCCTGACATGCAAATCGCTGAGGAAAGAAAGGCAGGACAGGATATTTCCGGTAAAGATTACCGATATCCTGGTTACGGTTTTCTGCGGAGCCGTTTTGTTCTTAGTGGTTATGTATCTTAAAATCTGGGTGCTTTGCCGGAGCGGAGTTTCTGCACAGGCCGTAAGAATGAAGATATGCCGGACCATGAGGTTCTTCTGCCTGAGCCTGCCGAGAGTTAAATTCAATCTGCTGCTGGGTAACAAGGCTTTCAGCGGACGGAAGGCTTTTGAAACGGCAGAAAAGTTCTTTGACAGTCACCCTTCGTCCGTAATAATCAGCAATCATCAGTCGCACCTTGATCTGATGTGCCTTCTGGCGCTGTCGCCGAGCATTATAGTCCTGACCAACAGATGGACTCAAAAGACTCCTGTATATGGTGGAATAATCCGTAAGGCGGGCTATTTGTGCACCGATGACGGAATAGATGCAAACGGCGAGTTTTTCCGCCGCATAAAAGATAAGGACTGCTCACTTCTGGTATTTCCGGAGGGCACCCGGAGTGCAGACTGTACCGTTCTGAAGTTCAAGAGCGGAGCTTTTGCCATCTGTGCCAGTCAGCAGGCAGATCTGATTCCGGTGGTTCTGTTCGGTCCGGGGGAAATTCTGCCCAAAGGCGAGCACATCATTCGCAGAGGAAGAACAGTTGTTGAAATCAAGGATATTGTTTCATGCAGCAGTCTGCCGGATTTTGGGCCCAGGCCTCTCAAACAGGCTCAGACCATGCACCACCTGTATGAAGACTGGTACGGTAACCTTAAGTTGCTTGTTTATGCATACAATGGCTTCAGCCACAAGCGCAAGAAGGACAAAGATTTGTACAAAGCCGAAAATGAAATTGTTTAGAATAATATTGTGCGTTATCCTGCTTTTTGGCAGCTGCTATGGGTCAGTAGGCCAGAACCTGCTGGAAGAAACAAGCTTATGGAGCAAGCCTGAGTCCAGGTCGGACGGCAGATACCATTCCAAAATATTTGTTTATGAACCCGTCTGCGCCACCAGTCAGATGCCTGCAATCATTGTGCTGCCGGGCGGAAGCTACACTTACCTTGCCATAAATTCCGAGGGGCACGATGTGGCTGCTTATTTTGCGTCAAAGGGTTTTGTTGCAATAGTCCTGCGTTACAGGATAGGCTTCTTCGGGGCCCGTTACCCTCAGCATCTGGAGGACTATCGCAAGACAATGGACTATATCCGTGCCAACGCTCCGAGGCTTGGCATAGATACCTCCAGGATAGGAGTGGTGGGCTTTTCTGCCGGCGGGCATCTTGCCGGGTGTGCGGCAATGCTTGAAACGGGGCGCTACAGACCTGACTTTGCCGGAATGATTTACCCTGTTGTGACCATGAGGGAGCCCTATGTGCACCATCCTTCCAAGAAGCATCTTCTGCGTGGGCGAGATTTCCTGGAGGACAGCCTTTCTTTGGAACTGCATGTAAATAAAGATATTTCCCCGATTTTCCTGCTTCATTGCAAGGACGATCCGATAGTAATGGTGCAAGGTTCTGAGAATTTTGCTTCGGAATTAGAGAGAAAAGAAGTAAATTGCAGGGTGGAAATCCATGATACCGGCCGCCATGGTTTTGGAGTAAGGGCACCCAAGGGCTCGGGGGCTGTACTCTGGCAGGAGAGATTCATAGAATGGCTCCATGGTTCGGTATTCAGGTAAGATGCCTTTACATTCAGAAAACTGAAAGATTATGGACATATATACTCCAACCCCGCCTGATGCTTCTTCCCAGTGGGACGATATCCGTCCCTTCCGCGATGATGAAATTCCGGCAGCAATGCAGAGAATCGCTAAGGATAAGGATTTTCCAAAGGTGATTGACTATATCTACGGGGATACAGACCTCCCTTCAAAAATCAGGGAATTTTCGCAGTTCCGTACTGTAAGCCAGTTCCAGATAGGCTTCATGTTCGATGCCATTAATGCTATCGTGCGCAAGACAACGGACGGTTTCACGTACAGCGGATTTGAAAATCTGGAAAAAGGCAAAGGCTATCTTTTCGTTTCAAATCACAGAGACATACTCCTGGATGCGGCCTTGCTTCAGATAGCTCTGTATAACAACGGTTTAGACTGTTCTGAAATAACATTCGGCAACAACCTCATGCAGCCGGGCATCGTGTCTGATTTCGGAAAGTCCAACCGTATGTTCAAGGTTGTGCGCAACGGCTCTTCAAAGAATTTCTACCAGACTTCGCTCCATCTTTCAAGCTACATCCGGTATGTGCTCACAGAGCGCAATACCTCAGTCTGGATTGCTCAGCGTAACGGCCGTACCAAAGACGGAGACGACCGCACCAGCCAGACGGTACTGAAGATGTTCTCGCTGAGCGGAGAAAAGAAAATCGGCCGTAATTTTTCTCGGCTCAATATTGTACCGATGGCAATCTCTTACGAATGGGAAACCTGCATTGCCCAGAAGATAAGGGAGTTATATCTGGCTAAGGAGCATCCTTACATCAAAGACAAAGGAGAAGATTTCCGCAGCATAATAGAAGGAATACTGTCGCCCAAAGGGAAGGTCCACATTCAGATGTGCAGGCCCCTTACGGCCGAAGAACTGGCAGCGGCGGATGAGATGGACCGCAACGAGGCGCTCTCCTACATTGCATCCCTGATAGACTCAAGGATATACAGCAATTACAGACTTTTTCACAACAATTATATAGCATACGACATGTTGTATAACACATACAGGTTTGCAGACCTTTACAGCGAGGAGGAATTAAAGAAATTTTCGGATGTGATGCATTCCATGCTTTCCAGATGGTCCGACAGTCTGCTGCCGTTGATGGAACTGTATCTTAAGGTTTACAGCAATCCCTTGGTTAATGCAATGACAGTAAATCATGAATGAGATGAAAGAAAAGATAAGGACAATACTTGAAGACGCTCTTCCACTTGTGGACCTTGATTCTGAATTCCTGCTCGGCGAGCTTGATTCTCTTGGAGTAGCCACAATCCTGCTCAAACTTTCGGAAGGGTTTTCCATCAAGCTCGAAAGCAGCGATGCCACTCCCAGGAACTTGAAGAACCTGGACTCTCTGGCCGCCATGGTTGAAGCCAAACTGGCCTCAAAACGCTGACTATGATACTGGAAGACTATCTGAGGCAACATGCCTGCCGTACACCCGACAGGACGGCGCTGGTGATAGGCAGCAAATCGTTCACTTACCGTGAGCTGGATGAGTTGGTGTCTGAGGCCGTGGATTCTCTTTCCGGATTGAAGAGACGGTTCCTTTGCTTCAAGGCTGCTCCTTCCGTTGATTTTTTTGCAAGTTATTTTGCCTGTCACAGGCTTGGAGTGGCCGCAGTGCCCGTATCAAAGGAAATGCCCGAAGTTCACTTGGCGGAAATATCCGCCATGCTGGAATCCTGCTCCATACCGCCCAGAACCGCAGACATTCTCTTTACAACCGGAACTACCGGAAAGTCAAAGGGAGTGATGGTCAGCTCACGCGCAATTGTGGCCGATGCTTCTAATCTGGTCAGCGCTCATGGATTCAGTCAGGATACGGTATTTGTGATCAACGGTCCGCTCAACCACATCGGAAGTCTTTCCAAGATTTTTCCCGTGATTATGTGCGGAGCAACCATGATTATTGTTGACGGGCTTAAAGACTTGAATGTTTTTTTTGAAGCCTTCAACTATCCGTCTTCCAAAATGGCAACATTCCTGGTTCCTTCAAGCATTAGGATAATTCTCCAGTTTGCAGAAGAAAAACTTGCCTCTCTGGCTTCCAAGATGGATTTCATTGAAACCGGAGCTGCTGCAATCTCCGTTGCTGATATGGAAACCTTATGCCGGATATTGCCCGATACCCGTCTTTTCAATACATACGCATCAACCGAAACAGGCATCATCTGTACGTACGATTTCAATGAAGGCGGCTGCGTTGCAGGATGCCTTGGCCGGCCGATGAAGAATTCGGATTTCTTCATCACTCCCGAAGGTCTGGTGGCCTGTACCGGAGATACTCTGATGACAGGATATGCAGGGGATCCTGAAAAGACATCGGCGATTTTGAGAAATGGTGTGCTATATACCTCGGATTCAGGAGTAAAAGACGAGAAAGGCCAGCTTCATCTCAAAGGCCGTTCTGATGACGTGATAAACGTCGGAGGATTCAAGGTGGATCCTCTGGAGGTGGAAAACGCTGCCATGGGTTTTGAAGGTCTTGCCGATTGCCTTTGCGTTCCGGTGCCCGATTCTCTTACCGGCAATGCCGTCAAGCTGATTGTTGTGATGTCTGAAGGCCGCACCCTTGACAAGAGAAGCCTTGCCCTGTACCTGAGAGGCAGGCTTGAACCATATAAAGTTCCTATGCGATATGAACTTGCAGAATCCATAAGACGGACTTTCAACGGCAAACCAGACCGGAAGTCTTATGTGGGTTGATAACTTTTTGATTAATTTCAGAAAGAATATTTTAACATTTCATGGGCAGAAACGTCTAACAAAAAGATAATATAAACTCAAACATAAAAATCACATCTCTCTATGAATAGAATTCTCAAGAGGCTTTATTCATTAGCGGTTGCAGCTCTGATGCTTATGGCAACCGTCAATTTGTCAAACGCCCAGCAGGATGCCAGATGGCTGCGCAATCCTGCCATTTCTCCTGACGGAAGTCAGATAGTCTTCGGATATATGGGCAACCTGTACAAGGTTTCTTCAGACGGCGGACTTGCTACTGCCATTACCAGCGGAGACAACTACTGCGGCTACCCTGTATGGAGCAGAGACGGCAAGTATATTGCCTATGCATCGGATCTCTACGGCAACTTTGATGTATTTGTCATGCCGGCAGGAGGCGGTGTTCCTACTCGTCTGACCTACAATTCCACGGCAGACTATCCCTATGATTTTACCCCCGACAACAAGTATGTGCTCTTTGGAAGCGGCAGATTTGCTCCTGCAGAGAGCATCCGTTTCCCTTCCTCAATGTTCAAGAACCTGTACAAGATTCCGGTAGGGGGAGGAAGGCCTGTTCTTGTTACAGCTGCCGGTGCCGATGAGGCTAACTTCAATTCCGACGGAAGCCAGATTGTCTTCCAGGACAAGAAGGGTTACGAGGATCCTTGGAGGAAGCATCATACGTCATCAGTTACAAGAGATATCTGGGTTTACGACATTAAGGCCAATACCTACACCAAGGTCAGCACCTATGAGGGCGAGAACCTCAAACCGGTATTCAGCCCGGACGGAAAGAGCGTTTACTACATTTCAGAAATGAAACTTTCCAAGGCTAACAATGCCCTGAACCTTTTCAAGCAAGACCTCAGCACAGGCACAAAGACCCAGCTTACAGATTTCAAAGACTTTCCTGTAAGAGAAATAAGCATTGCCAAGAATGGTACCATATCTTTTGTATGGAAAGGCGATATCTACACGATAAAAGACGGTCAGAAGGCTAAGAAACTCAATATTTACATCGCTGACAATGCAGGTTACCAGAAAATTAAAAATCTCGATATCAGAAATGCCACTGAAATGAAGGTAAGCCCTACCGGCAAGGAAGTGGCCCTCATCAACAGGGGAGAACTCTTTGTAGTTGGCGTAAATGATGGCCGCACAAAGAGAATCACCAATACCGCATATCAGGAAAGGATGATCAACTGGGCTCCGGACGGAAAGGCCATCTATTACTCAGCAGAGGTGGACGGAAACTGGAACATCATGAAGGCCACTCTCAAGGATACCACTGAGAAATATTTCTATGCTTCAACAATTGTCAACATCAGCAAGGTTGTTGCAGACGGCAAGGACAACTTCATGCCGGAACTCTCTCCGGACGGAAAGAAGCTTGCCTACATCAGTGAGCGCAATACCCTCAAAGTCATGGATCTTAAGACCAAGAAGACAGTCACCGTTCTTCCTAAGGGTCATAATCATTCTTATCGCGATGGAGATTGGGGATATGTGTGGTCTCCGGACAGCAAGTGGCTTCTTGTAGATGATCAGAAGAATATGATGAGAGGCGGAGCTACAGCCCTGATCAGCGCAGACGGCGGAGAAATCCGTTATCCGGTGGATGCACCTAACGGTCAGAGAGCTGCCAAGTTCGGATTCGGCGGCCAGGCCATGACCTACATCGGCAGCGGCGGAGGAAACCGTGGCGGCATGGGAGGCGGCGGAGGAGTAAAAGCTGCTTTCTTTGACAAAGATTCCTATGATAAATTCATGCTTTCAAAGGATGACTTTGAACTTCTGGAAGAAAAGGAAAAGGGCGAAAAGAAGCCAGACGGAAAACCAGGTGAAAAGCCAGGCGACAAGAAAGATGTAAAGCAAGGCGACAGACCAGGCCCCGCTGGTGGTCAGGGTGCCAAGAAACCTGAAAAGAAGGAAGTTAAGCCAATAGTCTTTGACGATTTTGACCTCATAGAAACTCGTATTGCAGATATCCGTACAGACGGAAGTCCAATGCAGTATTTCCTTACAAGCGATGGCAAAAAGCTCTATTATGTAAAGAACGGTGAAAGGGGAATGGAACTCTGGAGCACCGATACCAGAAGCCGCGAGAGTAAGAGGGTAGGCCAGGGCTCACTCGGAGGAATGATTCAAGGCGGAGAGCTGAGCAAAGACGAAAAGAGCCTCTTTGCCCTGCGTAACGGTTCTCCGGTTAAGATAGATCTGATGAGCGGTATGGCAAAGCCTATCCAGATTGCCGGCAAGATGGAACTGGACGCTGCCGGAGAGCGTGCCTATATGTTTGACCATATGTGGCTGCAGGTTACAAAGAAGTTCTATGATCCTACCATTCACGGCATTAACTGGAAGATGTATCACGATGAATATGCAAAATTCCTCCCTTACATCAACAACAACTATGATTTCCAGGTGCTGCTGAGTGAGCTTCTTGGAGAACTCAACGCATCTCATACAGGCGGCCGCTATTATGCTGCAAGAGTTCTCACCGGCGGCGATGTTACCGCCAACTTTGGAATGCTCTTTGACGAGACCTATACAGGAGAGGGCATAAAGGTTTCTGCAATCATCCCTGGAGGCCCTGCAGACAAGCTTTCAAACAAGATCCGCCCCGGAGATATCATTACCTCAATCAACGGAGAGAACATTCCGGCTTCCGAGAACTATAACAAATACCTCAACAACATTGCCAATGCAAATACCGTTGTTACCGTCAAGTCAACTTCCGGCAACACCTTCACCCAGACACTCCGCCCTGTTGCAGAGTCTTCGCTGAGCCATCTGGTTTATGAGTGGTGGGTTAGAAGATGTGAAAAAATGGTAGATGAGCTTTCAGGCGGCAAAATCGGTTACGTTCATGTAGAAGGCATGAACCAGCAGAGCTATCAGGTCATCTACAACCGTCTGATGGGCAAGCATGTAAAGAAGCAGGCCGTAGTTGTTGACACTCGCTTTAACGGCGGCGGCTGGCTGCACGATGAACTCGTTACCCTGCTTGGTGCAAAGACCTACATGCGTTATGCTCCTCAGGGAAACCTGCTGGAAGACGGCGAACCTCTCGGAAGATGGCAGAAGCCGAGTGCAGTCCTCACCTGCGAGGGTAACTATTCCGATGCTTTCATGTTCCCGTTCGTCTATCAGCAGAACGGCATTGGTAAGGTTTACGGCATGCCGGTTCCGGGCACCGGTACAGCTGTTTGGTGGGAGACCCAGATAGACCCGAGCATAGTGTTCGGCATTCCGATGATAGGCTCTATGGGAACAGACGGCAAGGTTACCGAGAACAAGCAGTTTGAACCAGATGTAAAAGTTGAACTCCCTTACAACGACTTCCTTTCCGGCAAAGACCCTCAGCTGGAAGCAGCTGTCAAGGGCCTGCTGAAGGAACTCCGGTAGAAAGGCTCCCGACAGACACTAAACAAAATCTCCCGGCTTCTTATTGAGGTCGGGAGTTTTTTTGTATTACTGTCAAGGGCATCAGTTATCGTGCTTGGATAATCTTGCTGAAAAAATTGCCTTGCTTTTTGAGTTTATTTGTTAATAACATCTAAAAATTATTTTCCGTGTCTACTTTTCGCATCTGGTACACATTGCCGAGTAAATGAAAAAAGTGTTATCTATGCAGCGGATTTCAATAAAAAGGATCGTCACTATGTACAAAAAAAGGATTCTCGACAAGTTGCTTAAACTCAAAGGATGTGGGGCTGTTCTTATGGAAGGGCCAAAGTGGTGTGGTAAGACAACAACCTGTGAACAACAGGCTAAGAGTACGCTATACATGTCTGACCTGGAACACAAAAGTCAATATCTTCGGTTGGCAGACATCAATATAAAGAAGTTGCTCGAAGGTGAAACGCCAAGACTTATTGACGAGTGGCAAGTGGCTCCCAAATTTTGGGATTGTGCAGTGTAGATTTATTCCGTAAATTTGAGAAAAATTAAGTTATGCCAGAGGTTTTGATATATGTGGTTTTTGCGCTTATGGTTGTGGCGCTTGTGATTCTGTTTGTCCTTTCTTCAAAGCAGGGGAGGATGATAAGGTCTTTGAAACAGGATAATGCGCACTTCCTTGATTCTTTCAAACAAGAAAACTCATCTTATATGAAGGGGCTCAGTCAGGAGCTGAAAGACTACCACAAAGAAAACAAGGATGATTATGAGAGGGCACAGACATCGCAGAGAGAAGAAATCTCTGCAAGGATGAAAGACTTCAACAATAACTTTTCTGAAAAGGTAAGTTTGCTCAGCGACAGCCAGAAGAAAGGCCTTGATAACATGACCGAAAGCCAGAGGCTTCAGTTTGAAAAGATGCGCTCAGTTCAGGAGGAAAGACTTAAGTCTTTGGAAGAGAGCCAGAAACTGAAACTGGAGCAGATTGAGAAGACTCAGGCAGGGATGATTCTTTCTACGGAAAAGAGTCTGGACAAGATGCGCAACACGGTGGAGGAAAAACTGGAGAAGACTCTGAACGACCGCATAAGCAAAAGCTTTGAAACTGTTGGCAGCCAGTTGGACAACGTAAAGAACGGCCTGGCCGAGATGAGGGATCTTGCAAAAGATGTGGGAGGATTGAAGAAGGTGCTTTCCAATGTGAAGATGAGAGGCGGACTTGGCGAAGTTCAGCTCCAGATGCTTCTGGAACAATATCTTGCACCTGGGCAGTATGTGTCCAATGCCCATACTGGAGATGACAAGAACGAGGTGGTTGAGTTTGCCGTGCGTTTCCCGGGGCAGGACGGGAATCCTATACTTCTGCCTATAGATTCAAAATTCCCTAAAGACCGGTATGAGGCTTTGCTGGAAGCTTACGAATCTGCCGACAAGGATTCAATGGATGCCGCCCGCAGAGACTTCTGCAATGCCATTAAAAACGAGGCAAAGAACATTCACAAGTACATAAATGTGCCCCAAACCACTCCGTTTGCCATAATGTTTCTGCCGTTTGAAGGACTTTATGCAGAAGTTGCCAGAGATGCCAGCCTGCTGGAAAGCCTCCAGAAAGATTACAGCATTACTGTAGCCGGCCCTACGAACTTGTCTGCCATACTTACAAGTTTCCAGATGGGGTTCCGCACACTTGCCATCCAGAAGAAGGGAAGCGATGTCTGGAAGGTACTCGGCGAGGTTAAGACAGAATTTGGAAAGTTCGGCGATATGCTGGAAAAGGCCAAAGGCAAGATTCAGGGCGGCCTGGAAGATATGGACAAACTCATTACAACCCGCACCAACAAGATTAACCGTAAACTCCGCGATGTTGAAGCAGATGTAGTTTCAATAGATACCGACTCTCCCAACCGGCTTTTGGAAGAGGAGTAAATATGTTTTAGTATCTTTGCAGGGAACCGATAAACATTTTTGTTATGGAATTGAACAGCATTTTGGTAAACGAATTGAGCCAGACTTCAGGGCAGGAAAAGAAAGATGTGATTGCAAAGAACTGGCTTCCACGATACACGAAAAGAAAACTGGAAGACTTCACAGACTGTATTCTGCTTACCAACTTTGACAAGTATCTTGATCTTTTTGCCGCAAAATACGGAGTAGAGATTATAGGAAGAGATTCAAACATGCCCAATGTAAGCGCAGAAGGAATAACCCTGATTAATTTCGGAATGGGCAGCCCAAATGCTGCAACCATAATGGACCTTTTAAGTGCCATACATCCTAAAGCCTGCCTTTTTTTGGGTAAATGCGGTGGAATAGACAAACACACTAAGGTTGGAGACCTTATACTTCCTATAGCTGCAATCCGAGGCGAAGGAACGTCCAATGACTATTATCCTCTTGTTGTTCCGGCTCTTCCTGCATTCATGCTCCAGAGGGCAATTTCGTCTGCCATCAGAGACCATGGCAAGGATTATTGGACAGGTACAGTATTTACCACCAACCGAAGACTCTGGGAACATGACGAGGCTTTCAAGAAATACCTTGCATCCACCAGAGCTATGGGAGTGGATATGGAAACTGCCACTCTGTTCATCTGCGGCTTTGCAAATCATATCCCTACAGGGGCTCTGCTTCTGGTTTCAGACCAACCGATGGTACCGGAAGGTATAAAGACAAGCGAGAGCGACAAAAAAGTCACACAGAACTTTGTTGACGAGCATCTCCAGATGGGCATTGATGCTCTCCGAATGATCATAGAGGAAAAAAAGACCGTCAAGCACCTCAAGTACGACTGGTAGGCCCGCTCTTACCAACCGGCATGGAAATACTGTCTTGGAAGACCGCCTAATCCCATAAGGAGTATAAAATTGCAATGAACAAACGGCCTCCCAACAGATATACAAAAAAAATGCTGACAATACCGGTAGTTTGAACGGAAATTTGAACGATTTTTCTTAACAGCGTTAAGTTTTGTATAAAGGCTATGGGATGGAAGCTTATAGATGACTATTTCGGCCCCCTACTCACGGATCCATCGCCTGTGGGTTTTTGCGTACCACCAGTATAATTTCCTTTACGGGCTTTACAAAGGACGGCAACTGGCTGTCCCTTAGCGCGTACTTACAACGCCATCACCATAGAGATAAAGAGCAAGGCACGGGAATTTATGGAATCTATCAAAAAGTAACTTCGTTGTTACAAAAGTGAAGTGCACTGTTGGGATAACAAAAAAACAAGCACGAGAATTTTGTTTTTCCGCTTACATTTATTATATTTGTCCAAGTTAACGTTAAGTTATTACTATTTTATTCACTCTAAAGGACAATTTATGAAAAGCAAAAGAAGAAAATCTTTTATCAAGCCATTATTGGCTTGCTTGTCCTTTTCTGTAATCACGATTCTTTTTTCCATTTTTTCCATTTCATGTCAGAAAGACTCAGATTTGAAAGAAAAGGACCAGAACGCTTTTAGCACGTCAGAAGCCAAAGCTTATTTTGAAAAAACAGCAAAGACCCTCAAGTTTCTTACGGCAACCTCCGGCCTCGCTAAAACCAAGAATCAGGATTATTCCCTTACCGAGAATATGGTGATAGAATGGGATCAGGCCATGGAAGGTGAAACCTTAGACAGTTATGTCGTTGAAGTTCCAATCAAGATGGTGTCTCCTGTAACTGCATTGCTTTATGATGGAGTAGGGCATTTGAACAAGAATATCCATCAATCTGAAATGAATGCTTCTCTTCTTATTGAAAAGCATAAAGCAGATGGATGCATGCATCATTTATTAGTAACAACTGTTGGATCTTATTCAAAGGCAGTTGCCAACACTAAGTATGGTTTTCTCTGTGACAAAGCATCTTTTTCCGGATATCAGATATTCAGCTCAGAAGAGGGTATTATGGAGTCTTCTCAACTCTATTCAAAAGGCTTGGTATTTGATGCTGATTTGCTTCCCACAGACCAGATGATTAAAGTGGATTCTTTGGGCACAGATCGGATTTATAGCGGGCTTCGATTTGGTTCAAGTAGTAGACCTTCCACTAAAGGTGGCGGTGGACTTGATTCAGGCGAAGATTTTACATGTCCGTATTGTGGCGGCACTCTTTCTAATGAAGGTGGTTACTATGTATGCAACAATTGCATAATATATTTCTACGATATGTTTGATGTTAGATGCCCATATTGCCTTGAACTTGTTCAGTATTGCACTTGCGTTTGTCCTAAATGTGGCTTCCCTAACAGGTATTTTAATACTTGTATGTGTAATCCTCCAAGTGGTGACCAATGCCCATATTGTGGTACATACGGCTGTAATGGTCAATGCGGAGGAGGAGCAGATAGCACAGAAAATACGAACACAACTTACTCGCTCCTCATTACTACAAATAATCAGGGCGGATATGTCTCTAAATCAATAGAGAGATCCTATTATTTTTATAATGAGTACATATCATTGACTGCACATCCAAATTCAGGATATTCCTTTAACGGTTGGTATGAGGATAATATTTTGATATCTTCAAATACTCAATATTCCTTTTCTATAACCTGTGATAGAGTATTAGTCGCATTTTTTGAAGAGGATTAAATTTTTGTTTAAATTATGAAAACCTTTTTCTCAAAAATCATTTTGGTGGCATCTTTTGTATGTTTAATGTCAGAACAGTCTTTCGCTCAAACCATTTATTCCAAGGGGAGTGAGAAGTCTGCAATAAAAGAATGCCCTAAATATAAGGGAATAGAGTATCAGGAGGCTATTGCAGACTACATTAAATATTTCTTTAGAAATAATGATTTGAAAAACAGAACGAATATATTATACACACCCGTTCTTTCCTTTTGCTTCAGTGCAAAGGGCGCTTTGGTTGGGGTAAATGTTGTACAATCTACCGGTAGCGTTGTTTTGGACAACAAATTGCAGAATATATGCAAGGACTTTACCCGAAAGAAGTTTATGTCCCCTGCTTATTCCGAAGATGGTCCTATTGCCTGTGAGTTAGAGGTTCAGTTAGAATTTGTTTATCCCCTTATGAAAGATTTTAAAAAGGAAAATTTGGGCTATAGGGAATACTATTATATGGGATATATCCCTTATTATTCTGCTCACGAATATGGCAATAATTCATTCAAGGGAAGCAATTCAAAAAAATAGAAGTATGACTAGAATTAGATTAATCATTCAGAATCAAGTATACATCGGGGCTCTAATGGGGCTTGCTCTGGTAATGGCTGGATGCTCTGGATCAGGTGATGATCCCATAAAGCCAACACCAACGCCTACACCTACTCCGGGTACAGAAGTGGCAGTCTCTTCTGTTACAGTAAGCCAGGCTAAAGGCTATCTGGAGAAAAACGGAACTCTATATCTGGAAGCCACTGTCAAGCCTGACAACGCAACCAATAAGACAGTTACCTGGGCTTCTTCCAACACTGCCGTAGCAACGGTTTCCTCCACCGGACAGGTAACGGCAAAAGCCGCCGGAACAGCGCAGATTACAGCAACTGCAGGAGGAAAGACCGCCAACTGTGCTGTCACAGTATTTGAATCGGCGACAGACCTGTCTTTGATGGACATCTATGGCAATACTATAACCCAATCAACCGCAAACTGCTATGTGGTTTCAAAGCCGGGATTCTACAAGATTCCAATTGTATATGGAAATGCCCTAAAGAATGGTGCTACTAACAAGATAGCTTATGTTCCAACAATCAGCGGAGAGACCATTCTATCTAATTTCCTCGACCATAAAGGAACCGGCATCAGCACTGGCAACGACACCAAGGACCCTTGGGTAAGCCAGAAATATCCTATCACAAAGGCCGGTTTGATCTGGATGGACAGCCAGAACCTTGTAGAGGGGATTGGGATGACAGGCACCACCGGCACTAAGGAGAACAAGTATCTGACATTCTACATAGACAAGGCTAACTTCACACAGGGCAACGCCATTGTTGCTGCATACGATTCCGAGGGACTTGTGGCGTGGAGTTGGCATATATGGGTTACAGATGCGGATCTTACTCCTATACCAGTGAAAAATGTTGTTAATACAATTGACTTTTTGCCGGTATTCCTTGGCTGGTGCGAACCCAAGTCTGATAAGAGCAAAAACGGAGACACTTATGGCAACTGTGTCTTTTACCAATGGGGAAGAAAGGATCCTATGCTTGGTGCAAAAGGATCTGGCGGCAATGTAAACAAGGCTTATTATGGGCCTAACGGGTTTATTGACGGCAGTTATAAGAACTCGGTTCTTCAAAATGAAATAAAGAATTACATACAGAACCCTGGGACATTTAACACAACCAGCGACATGGACAATAAATACTCCAACCTATGGAGTATTAATGCAGTTCCTAATGCCAGTTTCACAGACGTACCTAGTAAGACTGTTTATGATCCATCGCCTGTGGGTTTTTGCGTACCACCAGTAATTTCCTTTACGGGCTTTACAAAGGACGGCAACTGGACGAATGTGCTGGACAACATCAATTCAACCGGAACTTTCAAGATGGGTGTAGGTTACTATTTCTATACCGAGGGTTGGAAAACCGGCAAGCTGATTAATTTCCCAGGCGTTGGTTCCAGATCTTCTTTATCAGGCTCTGTTTATGATGCAGATGGAGCAGGATGGTGCTGGTTTGCAACATGCAGAAATGATCTCCACCCTTATATGCTAGCTTTCTTCAAGAGAACAAGCGCAGGAGTTGATACCGTAGGCCCATACTTGAGTGCAAAGAGAGGCGCAGGCAATGTAGTAATACCTTGCAAGGAACAATAATGGCAACGGACTGCGAATGTGGTGTATCAAGAGGGCTTTTCATCAAGGCCCTCTTGTTTATGTTACCGCCTGTTTTTCTTGTGCTTCACCGCTACGTTTTCAGCGTAGGCAACTGGCTGTCCCTTAGCGTTCTTACTTTGGTTAGCCTAATAGCAGTAGTTCTGCTGGTTTTTCCCAAAAGGCATTTCAGGATTAATGAGGCAGACATATTTCTTGTTGTCTATTGCCTCTATTCACTTTTGAGGATTTTGCTGTCTGAAAGGTGTTATATAGAACCTCTCAGTGCAGTCAAATGGATACTCATGTTTTCTTTGTACCTGATAGGGAGGCAGACCGGCAGCAGATACATTTATATCCTTCTTCTTTCCGTTAGCATTTGCGGAGTGATTGCCTATCCTGCGCACTTCTTCAATAATACAGGTCATTTGGGAGCTTATGTGGCTATTGGCTTGTCCGGAATTTTTGGGCTTCTTGCTGGAAGCAGAAGATATAGCCACAGGTGGTTAACTTACGCTGTCTTGAGTGTACTGCTTCTTGTTTTTCTGGTTCTGAGCTTAAGCCGTGGTGCAGTTGTTGCCGTTGCGGCTGCACTTGCATATCTGCTCCTGACCTCCAAAACTTTCAAGGGTGTTTCG